>CEUJ01052736.1_pt1 | contig 23861 bp, 19 predicted proteins | sample 361531 | NCBI WGS metagenome assembly CEUJ01 (sample SAMEA2622842, study PRJEB7988) | marine metagenome | biome: marine biome (ENVO:00000447); feature: marine epipelagic mixed layer (ENVO:xxxxxxxxx); material: "saline water (ENVO:00002010), including plankton (ENVO:xxxxxxxx)" | depth 140 m | reverse complement strand
AAAAAAGATTTAGAAAATGAAAATAGATTAGAAAATTTAAAAGAATTGTTAAGAGCCATGCAAGATTATGATAATTTACAAAGTTTTTTAGAGCATGTAGCCTTAGCTACTTCAATTGATCAGGAATGGGAGGGTGCAAAAATAAATCTGATGACGATGCATGCAGCAAAGGGGTTGGAATTTGAAGTTGTTTTTCTTCCCGGCTGGGAAGAAGGTCTATTTCCTCACCAGAAATCATTAGAAGAAAAAGGAGATTTTGCTTTAGAGGAAGAAAGAAGATTGGCTTATGTTGGTATTACAAGAGCAAAAAAAGAGGCGTATTTATCTTTTGCGATGAAAAGAGCTTACCAAGGGGATTGGATGGATGCATTGCCTTCTAGGTTTATAAATGAAATTCCAGATAACAGCATTGAAAAGAATGAGATTGGAACTGCAGAGTCAACTGATTTTGAATTTAATCAAGATAATTCTATAGAATATGAAAGTGAATACAGAAGCCCAGGTTGGGATCGATATAAAAAAAATAAAATATTAAAATGGAAAAAATAAAAAAATTAAGACAATCTTTTAAAAAAGAAAAAATTGATGGTTATATAATTCCAAAGAATGATGAATATTTTTGTGAGTACACATCTTTTCACAACGATAGGCTAAATTATATTTCAAATTTTTCAGGCTCCTTCGGTTTTGCATTAATTTTGAAAAATGAAAATTATTTATTTGTTGACGGAAGGTATACTTTACAAGCGAATGACCAAAGTGGAAAATTATTCAAAATAGTTACTATTCCAAATAAAATGCCCTACAATATTTTAAAAAATAAAAAATTGATTATAGGTTTTGACCCTAAAATATTTACTAAAAAAACTTTGAAAATATTTTTCAAAAAGGACAATTGTCAATTTAAACCAATAAATTTTAATTTAATAGATAAAACTTGGAAAAGAAAAATAGTCAGAAATAGAAAAAATTTTTATTCTTTACCAAAATACTCGGTAGGTGATAGCTATGGGGCGAAAATCAGTAAAATTTTGTCATACATGAAAAAAAAAGATGCCGACTACCAATTTATTACTGCAAGTGAAAATAATGCTTGGCTTCTTAATATAAGAGGAAAAGATACAAAATATTCGCCAATTCCCCATTGTTATGTATTAATAAATAAAAATAAAGATATCAAAATTTTTTGCGACTTAAGAAAGATACCTTTTTCTCTAAAAAAATTTTTTTTCAATATCAAGTTTTTAAAAATTGATTCTGTCGATACAGTGCTTTCTCAAATAAGTGATAAAAAATTTATTATAGATAGAAGTACATGTTCTTTTTATTTGGAGGAAATTATTTTACAAAATAATCAAATTTTAGAGTTTGAAGATCCAATTTATAATTTAAAAGCAATTAAGAGTAAAAATGAGATTAAAAATATCAAGAAAGTACATATCTATGATGGTGTAGCTCTTACAAAATACTTATTTTGGCTAAAAAAAAATTTTTATAAGAAAAAGATTACAGAAATTTCAGCTTCAAAAAAACTTTATAGCTTAAGAAAAGAAAATAAAAAATTTAAATATTCCAGTTTCCCGACAATATCTGGGAGTGGTCCGAATGGTGCTATTATTCATTATCAAGCTACAAAAAAAACTAATAGGACCCTAAGTTTGGGTGATATTTACTTAGTTGACTCTGGTGGGCAATACGAGTTTGGAACAACAGATGTTACAAGAACCATCTCTTTAAAAAATAGCAATAGAAGAATAAAAAAAATTTTTACGAGGGTTCTTAAAGGTCATATTGCTGTGGCTAATTATAATTTGAAAAAAAATTCTTCAGGTTCAGTAATAGATACAAAGGCACGAAAATTTTTAAAACAAATTGGTTTGAATTATTCACATGGAACAGGGCATGGAGTTGGATATTTTCTAAATGTACATGAAGGCCCACAAGCAATTTCGAAAAATAACAAAATCAAATTTCAAAATGGTATGATCTTATCAAACGAACCTGGATATTATGAAAAAAATAAATTTGGTATAAGAATTGAAAATCTTATTTGTGTAAATAAAAAGAAAGAGAAAAAATTTTTTGAAAATTTAACAATGGTGCCTATAGAGAAAGATTTAATTGATCAATCCCTACTAAGCAATAATGAGAGAATTTGGCTTAATAAATATCATCAAAAGGTTTTTAATAATTTAAAATACGCTATGAACAAAGAAGAAATTTTAGAGTTAAAAAAAGCTTGTTCAGCTATCTAAGATTTTTTGCCACTCTTTTTCTGCGATAATTTGAATATTTAATTTTTTTGCTTGTTCAATTTTCTTTTTTGTAGGCTTAGAGTTTCCAACTACTAAAAAATCTAATTTTTTTGAAATAGAGCCTAGTACTTTGCCTCCATTATTTTCAGCTATAGATTTAGCTTCTGACCTGCTCATGTTTTGAAATCCACCAGTAAACATAATTTTTTTATTAGAAAACTTTCCCGTAGTGTTTTTTGCTTTTATATTTTGAATTTTAAGTTCATCTATCAAATTTTTTGAAATTTGTGTATTTCTCTCATTTGAAAAAAAATTATCAATTGAGTTCACCTGAGTCTCACCAATTCCGTCAAGATCAACTAAATTCATTAATACTTGCTCTCTCTTTTTCTCATCAAACAGTTTTGAAAATTCATTGATCGAAACAAAATAATCTGCAAGAATTTTTGCGTTCTCCTGGCCTATGTGTCTAATACCTATAGAGTAAATAAATCTATCCAAATTTATTGTTTTAGATTTTTCGATAGCCTTTTTTAAATTATCAATAGATAAATCACCCCATCCCTCAAAGTTTCTTATCTTGCTATAGTTTAGTTTAAATATATCAGACGGCTCTTTAATTAATTTCAAATCCCAAAGTTGCTCTACTAATTTTTTACCAAGACCGTCTATATTGAATGCTTCTTTTGAAACTATATGTTTTAATTTTTCTTTAGCCATGAATCGACAATCATATCCTTTAATGCATCTTCTCACTGCATCCTCTTTTTTAGTATTTTTACTTATTTCTTTTTGTGTTTTTGCTCCGCACAAACACTTTGAAGGAAAAATAAATTTTTTACTATTTTGACTTCTTTCAGATTTTTTCACAGCAACAACTTGTGGTATTACATCACCTGCTCTTTGAATTACTACTGTATCATTTACTCTTATATCCTTTCTTTCAATTTCATCTTCATTGTGTAAAGTTGCATTTGAAACAACAACACCTCCGACAGTAACTGGCTCAACTTTAGCGACTGGGGTTATCGCACCTGTTCTTCCAACCTGGATAATAATTTCTTTGATTTTTGTAGTGGCTTTTTCAGCAGAGAACTTATATGCAATTGCCCATCTTGGTGCGTTGGAAGTATTTCCCAATCTGTGTTGAAGATGCAAGTCATTAACTTTATAAACTAAGCCGTCAATATCATAGTCTAGAGATGATCTTAAGCTATCTATTATTTTATGTTCATTTTCAATTTCTCCAGCACCTTTAATGATTTTAGATAAAGGATTTACAGAAAAACCCCACTGTTTTAATTTTTCTAAAAATTCTGACTGATTTTTAAATTCCATTGGTTTGATTTCTCCAAACCCGTAAGCAAAATATCTTAAAGGTATCTTTGCTGTTTCTCTTGAGTCTTTTTGTCGAAGAGAACCACCTGCTGCATTTCTAGGATTAGCAAATTTTTCTTTTATCTTTAAGAAATCTTTTTTGCCGATATAAATCTCACATCTTATTTCTAATAAATTAGGAATATTCTTTCCTTTAATCTTTTTAGGTATTTTGGAAATAGTTTTCAGATTTTCTAAAATATCCTCCCCAACAAAACCATCCCCCCTGGATAACCCTTTAACTAAAACTCCTTTTTCATAAATCAAAGTTGCGGAAATACCATCAATTTTAGGCTCACAAGTAAGTTCGATATTGTTATTATTTGAATTTAAAAAATTATTTATTTTTTTTATAAAGTCATCCATATCTTTCATATCAAATGCGTTTGATAGTGATAACATTGGTTTTAAATGATTTACTTTTTTAAATTTTGTACTTGGTGGTGCTCCGATAATATCTTGAGTTAAATTTAATTTTTTCAAAAAAATATATTTGTTTTCTAAATTTATAACCTGTTTTTTAATATCATCATATTGTGCGTCAGAAATAATTGGATGGTCCTTACTATAATAATGTTTATTATGTTTTTTTATTACCTTAATTTTATCTTTAAAATCTTTTATAATTTTTTTGTTTTCCGACATGGCTTATCTAATAATTTCAATCATTTTTTTGAGAAAACTGTCATCCTTTTTTTTAACAGTTTCTATTTTTCTAATTTTATAATTTTTGTTAAATATTTTATAAGACTGCTCAAACCATTCACTTGAATTATAATTATATCCTAAAATTGAAGCATATTTCTTAGCCTCTTCTGTAAGGCCTAAATGATAATGAATTTCCACAAGCCTATGCAAAGCTTCTTCAACAAAAATAGTCTGATCGTACTCTTTTAATATCACCTTTAATCTATTAATTGCAGGAATCCATTTTTGAACAGAAATATAATATTTTGCTATATAAAGCTCCTTTGCTGCAAGTTGATTTTGAATTAAATCTTTTTTAAATTTTAAATCAATTGCATAATCTGTGTTAGGATATTTTTTTAAAAAAAAATCAATTTTTTTATTGGCGTTTAATAGAGGTTTTAAATCTTTTTTTTCGTCACTTATTTGCTCATAATAAATAATTGCTAATAAATAATGAGCATAAATTACATTTTGATCTCCAGGATAAGTTTTTAAATATCTCTCTAAGTTTTCAGTAGCCTGATCATAAAAATTTATTCCATATAAGGCAAAACTTGACATAATGGCTGATTTTGCTGCAAGATCGGTTAATTCAAAATTCAATTCAGCTTCTGAAAATTTTTTACTAGCGAAAAAAAAATCATTTTTTTCAAAGGCATCTAGGCCTTCTTTATAAACTTCATACGGATCTATTTTTATTGATGGGACGTAAGCTGTGTCTTTTTTTGTACAAGACAGTAAAAGAGAGATTAAGCAAACAAATATAAAAATTCTAATCATTATAGGAATAATATCAGAATATAAAGTAATGTTAAATTTTTATAGAATTATACACTAATAGCTACTTGATTTTCGCTAGAATTTCGATTTTGTTCATTTATCTTTTCAAAATTATCTAGAGACCAATTGCCTTTTTCAGAAAAAAACTTTTTCAACAATTTGTTTGTTAGTGCGTGGCCACCTTGAGATGTTATAATATGTCCAAAAATTCTATTACCAGAAAGCATAATATCTCCGAGGCAATCAAGGATTTTATGATAAACAAATTCGTGTCTATTTCTTAAACCGTCCTCATTCAATATTTTATCGCCTTGAACAACTATCGCATTTTCTAATGATCCACCTTTAGCTAAACCCATTCTTTTTATATTATCTATATCTTCATATAAACAAAATGTTCGAGAACTATAAATTGAACTTAAATCATCATTACTTAATTTAAATTCTTTTCTTCTAGTTCTTATTAAAGGATTTTTATAGATTAATTCAAAATCTATTATCAGGTCATTATTTAATGGCTCAATTGAAATAAATTTTTCACCTTCATTTAATTCTACTTTTTTTAAAACTTTAATAAATTTTCTAGGTTGGTTTTGCTCTTCAATACCTACAGATCTTATAGCGTCAACGAAATCGAGCGCTGAGCCGTCCATAATTGGAACCTCGGAAGAATCTATTTCAACTAAAGCGTTATCTATTCCTTCTCCATAAAAAGCTGCCATCAAGTGCTCAACTGTCGAGACACTAGCACCGCTCCCATTTTTAATTTTTGTGCATAGAATTGGATCTTCAACGTTTTTAAAATCGGCTTTAATGATATTATCTTTATTTTTGATGTCTACTCTTTTAAAAACTATTCCGGTATTAGGTTTTGATGGTTTTACGATTAGTTTAACTTTTATTCCACTGTGAAGCCCAATGCCTTTAAATTCTATTTGATCAGCAAGAGTATTTTGGTTTGTTTTTAACATGGCATTTTATACAAAATCTCATTAAATCTATTAAAACAATTAATGTTTCTAAAAAAAACAAGTATTAATTAAATATAAGATTGAATAATCTTGCTAATATTGTTTTTTTCTCGTGAATTACTGGAACTGCTTCTTTTTTCCACCCATAATGAACGAGCTTTAATGCACTATCACATGTACTTTCTCGAGAAAAATTTTCAATAAATTTAAATTCTGAATTGTTATTAAAAGAAAAAGCGAATTGGTAAGCATTTTTAAAACATTTCTGGCTAGATTTGTCATTAACTTTTAAAAAAAGATTATTTTTCTTTTTTATAAAACTCAACATATTTATATTTTTAAATAAAATAATTTCCGCTATCTCTTGAATTCTTGCTTTTGCGATTTCATATATCAAATTCTTTTTTATTTTTCTAAAATTATTATTTTTAAAATATTCTTTTTCAAGAATTTCATTTTTAATTCTTTCTTTAGTAAAGTCCAAATCATGTAAGATATTTTTAATAGTTTGAATATCAAGCGCTATAACTTTTGAAATATCATTTATTATTATATCGGATCCAAATTCAAAATTTTGTACAAACCTTAAAGATGAATCTTCAAAAAAAATTATTTCTGAATTATTTTTATTAATTTCAACTATAAAGAAAGTTTCTTGTTTTGAGTCATTATTAATTATATTTACTCCGTCTAGATAATTTTTTGAAAAAATATTCTTTATTTTTAAATTACATTCATTAAAAATATTTTGAATGCTCTTAAAATCATCTTTTTCAATTAAAAAAAAAGAAAGTTCTTGCGAATAAAAATTTCCGAAAAGACCTACCGGAAGATTTTCTATTTTTTTTTTATCTAAAAAATATTTTGAATTAAATATATGTAAAATGGTTTTTTGTTCCTCTATTTCACTTATTTTTGATTTTAAAGAATTTAAAATATATGTAATATTATCTTTTTCAAGTTGCGCTCCATTAAGTTTTTTATATCCAGAAAAATTTATTACGTTACAATCAAAGTTATTAATTATCAATATTATATCTTTAAAAGTAAAATTAATTTTTTTTTCTATATCAATAATATTTTTCTTAATAATTTTTCTTACTAATTGTGAATCTTTTATTTTTTTTTTTTCAATTCCATTTAAAGGAATTTTTAACTCCTGGATTAACTCAAAATTAAAATTTTCATCTGATTTTCCGCAAATAAAACTAAAATCATCTTTATTTATTTCTATAATAAGAATTGGAGATTTATTCCGCATTTCTTATTTTAAAATAAGTTGTTGATTTATTCTATAATCAAAAATTTTATATTTTTCAAAGTTAGCTCGATCTTTTAAGAAAATAAAGTTTTCAAGACTTTTAATATAGTCTTTCGCAGGTAATTTTATTATTTGATTCTTTTTTGTCACTAAATCCCACCTATTAGTCTCAAATAAGTAAAATTTTTTAATTTCATCTAATGGGAATTTGTTTTTTTTGAGATTCAAATACAAAATTTCAAATTTTTCTCCATCTCCAAAAACCAGTGGAAGTTGCTTAAATTTTTCTAACTCTGTAAAGTCTATTAATTCACTTTTATTTGTGAAATATTTTTTTTCATCTTTATGATGAATAATGGCTATTGGCTCCTTTTCAAATATTCTTAATTTTAATTTATTTGGATAAATTTTTTTTACTTCAAAACCGTCAACAAAATTTAATTCTTTTAATTCATTGCTTATTTTTTTTTTATTTAACTTTAAAAGGTTAGTCTCATATAATTGAGATAAACTTTTTTCTATCGAAGAATTTTGAATAATTGAGTTATTTTCAATAATAATTTCCTTAATGTTTAGCTTCTTGTTTAATTGAAAATTCTCTTGCATTTTATAAGTGCTTAAAAATAATAGCAGTAACAGAGCTATCAAAAATCTTTTTTTCATCTATTAGTGCTTGCATCTAGCAAAATTTTTTCAACTAATGTCGGAAAGTTAATACCACAATAATTTGCTATTTCCGGAACTAAAGAAAGATTAGTCATTCCCGGTTGAGTATTTATTTCTAAAAGATAAAATTTATTTTTGTAAAATTTAAAGTCAGCTCTTGTCACTCCTCTGCATCCCAAAACCCTGTGTGCTTTTGATGATATACTTAAGACCTTTTTGTAATTTTTTCTATCTAACCTAGCAGGCATTATATGTTTCGTATTTGCTGCTTTTGAATATTTTGCCTTATAATCATAAAAAGTTCTTTTTGGAATTAATTCAATTGCTCCAATTGCTCTATTATTAATTACAGCTGCTTGTATTTCTTGCCCGCCAATATAATTTTCAAAAATTAACTCTTCATAATTTTTAAAGAGATGAAGAGTTATTTTTTTAAGATCTTTAAAATTTTTTGCTATCTTCACACCTAAACTCGATCCCTGATTTATTGGTTTTATTACTAAAGGAAAATATAATTTTTTTTTAATTAATATTTTTTTAAATTTATTAATTTTTTTTTCGGCTTTATGAGCTGAAAAAAAGTTTGGAGTTAAGATTTTATTTTTTATAAATAAATCTTTAGAAACTAATTTATTCATTGCATTATAAGAACTTATTACGCCTGAGTGTGTATACGGAATATTTAAATATTCAAAATAGCTTTGTGCAACTCCGTCTTCTCCATCTTTTCCGTGTAAGGCGTTGAAAATTACATCAATTTTTCTTTTATCAATTAAATTTAGATTTTTAAATTTAGGATCAAATGTAGAAACTAAATATTTTTTTTTTTTTAATGCTTTAATGCAAGCTTTCCCAGAATTTAAACTCACAGCTCTCTCACCTGATGTGCCTCCAAGAACGACTAGGACTCTTTTGAATTTTTTACTTTTCACCGATAATTTTAATCTCTAATTCAAGATTAACTCCTGTTTTTTGGTTCACAGTATGTTTTACCTTATTTATCAACTTTTCAATATCAGCCGAATTTGCTTTTCCATGATTTACAAAAAAATTACAATGTTTCTTAGAAATACCAGCATCTCCGACCTTAAATTCATCACAGCCTGTTTCTTTAATTATTTGCCATGCTTTTTTTTCATTTTTGAGATTTTTGAAAGTGCTACCACAAGTTTTGATCTGACTTGGTTGAGACATTTTTTTTTTTTCTATAAATTTGTTTTGTTTTAATTCAATAGTTTCTTTAGATTTTATCTCACCTTTCAATTTTACTGATGTGATAATTAGTTGATCAGATAAATTTGTACCTCTATAAAAAAATTTCATTTCATCACTTTTAATTTCTTTTTCGACCAATTCGTTGATATCTAAAACATTTATAGAAACTAAAACTTTTGATATATCGTTCCCGTAGCAACCACTATTCATGATTACTGCCCCACCTATTGTTCCGGGTATACATGATAGAAATTCAAGATTTCCAATGCTATTTTCTTTAGCAAAATTAGAAATTTTTCGGTCAAGTATACCTGCACCAACTTCGATAACATCTTTACTTATTAAATTAATTTTTGAAAAATTTGACCCCAATTTAATTACAGCTCCTTTTATTCCGCTGTCCCTAATTAAAGTATTTGAACCAGCACCTAAGATAGTAATTTTTAAATTTTGTTTTTTGCTCTCTTTCAAAAATTCAATTAATTGGATTTTGTTTTCAGGTTTAAAAAAGTATTCTGCTGGTCCACCTAAATTAAACCAACTATAGTTTGATAATTTTGTGTTATTTGAAATAGCTTTACCAAATTTTTTTGTTAGTTCTAGGTTTAAACTCATAAAACTTCCTTTAAATTTCTCATATGTTTTGATATTTGCCCTGCTCCCATACCAATGATTATTTCATCACTATTTAAATTATTTTTAAAATATAATTTCAACTCACTAAAATTCTTAATTATTATCACTTGTGTTTTTGAAAGTTTAGAAATCAATTTTGCGAATTCTATTACCTTAAATTTAGAATTAACCTTTTCACCTGCAGCATATAATGGACAAAGCAGCACTAAATTTGACTTAGAAAAACATCTGGAGAATTCTTTCTTCAAAGATAATACTCTTGAAAAACGATGAGGTTCAAAAACTGAAATTATTTTTCTTTTTTCGTATGCATTTTTTACTCCGTCTAAAATTGAAGATATCTCGGTAGGATGATGTGCATAGTCATCGTAAAAATCGTTTCTATTTTTTTTAAAAATTTTAGTCATTCTTCTTTGAACCCCAGAGAATTTCTTTAAAGATTTTTTGATAACATTTTGATTAACCCCTAAATTTAAGCATACAGCAATAGCAGCAACTGAATTTAATACATTATGTTTACCTAATAATTTTAATTGAACATTTTTTAAGTTAAATATTTTTTTTTCTGCATTCTTATATCTTAAATCAAAGACTGTATAATCCATTTTATATTTTATGTTTGAAATCAAATAGTGGGCATTTTTAGATTCTCCATAGGTCAAAATATTCTTATTTTTGATTTTTTTTAGTATTTTTTTTACATTTTTATTATCAATACATACTATTGATTTTCCAGTAGGTGGCGTTTTTTCTATAAATTTTATAAATGAATTTTCTAAATTTTTAAAATTTCCATAATAATCAATGTGCTCGTAATCTATATTTGTGATTACTGAATAATTAATAGGTAATTTTAAAAAACTTCCATCCGACTCGTCAGCCTCTAAGATAGCCCATTCTCCTTTTCCTAATTTTGCATTGCTGTTGAAAGAATTAATAACGCCTCCATTAATAATTGTCGGGTCCAATTTCTGATCTGATAAAATTTTCGAAACTAAAGAAGTAGTCGTCGTTTTTCCATGCGAACCGCTGATTATGATGTTTTTTTTTAATGAAACTACATCTGCCAAAATTTCAGCTCTAGAATAAATTGGAATTTTTTTTTCACGTGCGTATTTGATTTCACTATTATTATTTTTAATCGCTGATGATTTTACTAATATTGTAGAATTTTTCACATTATTATTAGAGTGACCTAAAAAAACTTTAATACCAAGTTTTGTACAACTAATAGTGTTTTTATTTTTATTTTGATCACTGCCTTGAATTCTGAAACCCATATTCTTCATAATTTGCGCTAATCCACTCATGCCTATTCCTCCTATACCCACAAAATGGATAATTTCCTTACGACCTAAATTAATTTTTTTCATATGTAAATTCTTCTAATACTCGATCGATATTCTTGTACACATTTTTGTCAGAATATTGATTTTGGTTTTGACTAATTTTGCTTAATATTGACTTTCTATTATAAATTTCTTCAATTAGGTAAAAAAGTTTATTATTCAAATCTTTTTCTTCTATTATAAAAGAAAAATTTTTTTTTTTGTAAAAGTTAGCATTAATAAACTGATGATTATCAGCTGAAGATGGTAATGGAACTGAGATAAAAGGTACATTAGTATTTGTTAGTTCAGCTAAAATAGATGATCCTGATCGAGTAATAGCTAAATCAACTTTTGAAAAATATTCTAAAAGATTATTACTAAAATTAAAGATTTCAAAATTTATTTTTGCATCTTCATAAAATGATTTTAAACTTAAATTTTGATTTTCTAAACAATGTTGGTAAATTTTTAATTTAATACCTTTTTTTAAACAGTTTAGAAAAATATTAGGAAGTTTTTCAGCAAAAGATTTAGCTGCTTGACTACCTCCTAAAACTAATATTTTTAAACTTTGTAAATTACTATTTTCAAAATCTTTTTTTGAGAAATTAATAATCTTTTTATTGATAATATTTCCTATAACATTAACCTTTTTTAGAAATTTTTTTGGAACACCCTCGATCTCTTTATAAGAAACAAATATTTTATCGGCATAAGGTAATAAATATCTATTAGCTTTTCCAACTATTAGATTATTTTCATAGATGATAAATTTTATTCTCAATATTTTTGCTGCAATACAAATTGGAAAAGATGCATAACCACCCATTCCGAATACAACGGAAGGTTTATTAATAATTAAAAAAAATATTGCTCTCAAAACGGAGTAAAAAATTATAATAAAAGATAAAATTATTTTAAAAATATTTTTTTTAATGAATGGTGATGAGGGTAAGGTATAAATTTTTAAATTTTTATACCGAGCTAAATAATTTAAACCTCTTTTATCTGTGACTATCTCAACCAAATAATCTTTACTTATTAAGTGTTCTGCAAGGTTACAACCTGGAAACACATGTCCGCCAGTCCCTCCAACAGTAATGAGTGCTTTTAGTTTTTTAGTCATACAAATACTTTTTATTCTTAGTATAATTTAGAATTATTCCAGCTAGAATTGCACTACCAACTAAAGAGGATCCTCCATAACTCAAAAATGGTAATGTCATTCCAGTTGTCGGTATAAGGCTTGTGTTAACCCCAACGTGTATAAATGTTTGAAATATAAATAATGCTGCGAGGCCACATAAAGAAATTTTAATAAATTTATCTTCTTGATTTATACAATTTTTTATAATTCTAAAAGAAATATAAAGAAAAATTAAAATTATCATTATAGAAACGATTGAACCGTATTCTTCGGAGATAATTGCAATTATATAATCGGTGTGTGCTTCGGGGACACTGTCTTTTAAAATTCCCTCTCCCATTCCTTGACCTTTCAATCCTCCAAGTTTAATTGCATCTAATGCAGAAGATGCTTGAAACCTATCTCCTTTGGTGGGATCTATAAATGAAATTAAACGGTTAATTACATATCCGAATTTTTCCGGCATAAAAAATAAAAGAGAACTTAATGAAATTAAAAAGATTGAAAAAAATCCAAGCATATATAATAAACTCACACCTGATACAAAAACAGTTGCAACCCAGCTACAAGTTAATAAAATAGTTTGACCTAAGTCCGGTTGGTCGATTAGAAGAATAATTACAGAAACTAAAATAAGAAAGCTTAAAATATATTTTATATTTTTATTTTTTAGTTTTTCAAATGTTAATATTTTTACAGTAACTAAAATAAAAAAAGGTTTTAATAATTCTACTGGTTGTAATCTAAAAAAATAAAGATCTAACCATCTTTTTGCTCCTTTCACCTCAATTCCAATGACTGGAACTAATGCAAGAAAGATAAATGAAACTAAAAACAACGGAATGATGATTTTTTTTAAAAAAGATATTTCAATTATTGATATTAAGATCATTAATATAAGTGCTATAAAAGTGAAGCTTAAATGTTTTGAAAAAAAAAAATAGTAATCTTTATTTAATCTTTCTCCAGCTAAAGTTGAAGTAGACGAGAAAGAAAAAAATAATCCTAAAAAAAATAAAGCTATGAAACTAAAAAAAATTTTTTTGTCAATAGCGCTCCAATAGTTTATGAATTTTATCTTAAATATATTTTCTTGCATAAAATCTACTTAGCTTTTTAAATTCTTCTCCTCTTTTTTCGAAATTCAAAAATTGATCAAATGAGGCTGATGCTGGACTAAAAAGTAATGAGATACATTTCTTTTTATTATTTCTTATGTCCTTTAAAGCCTGAATAATAGAATTCTTTAAAGTTTTAGCTTCATAAAAATTTATTTTATTTTGTATTTGTTTTTTAAAAAAATTAATATTTTCACCAATTATATAAGTCTTGATTATATTTTTTTTTACATCTCTTAAAATAATTTTGTCATTTTTTTTAGGCAACCCCCCTAAAATCCAGTAAATATTTTTTGTATACTTTAATGCAGATTTAGTAGCTTCAAAGGTAGTAGCTTTGGAGTCATTAATAAAAATACAATTTTTTCTCCTCATAAAAATCTCATATCTATGTGGCAAACCCTTGAAAGAATTTAAAGAATTTAAAAAGGATTTATTTGTAATTTTGAGTAAATTTGCTAATGCAAAAATATGAGACATATTTTCATCATTAATATTTGAACTTAAGTAAGTATTTTTTAAAAATGGTTTTATTTTTTTATATCTTTTTATTTTTGGAATGATTAACTTTCCTAAAAAATTTCTTTTTTTGAAATGAGAAATATACTTTTTGTTTAAGAAAGAATATTGATCCTTTTCCTGATTTTGAAAAATTTTTAACTTTGCATTAATATAATTTTTCATATTTCCATGCCAATCAATGTGGTCATTAGTAATATTAAGTAAAAAAGCATAATCTGGGGAAATAAATTTTGAATAAGCTAATTGAAAGGAAGAAGCTTCGATAACTAGAAAAGTATCTTTTTTAATCTTTAAATCTAAAATTGGAGTTCCAATATTTCCCCCTATGAGAACTTTGAATTTATTTTTTTTGAGTAAATGGGTTAAAATTTTACAAGTTGTAGATTTTCCATTTGTTCCTGTAACTACAATACTTTTGTTAAATTTTTTTAATAAATAGATAAGATCTAGATCGGTAATAATTTTTTTTTTATATTTAATTAATTTGAGTTTATTTTTTGATTTAGTTATACTTACTCCAGGACTCAAAACTATGTAGTCCACTTTATGAAGACATTTATTTAAATTGTGTGCCCTTTTATTTTTAAATAATTTGATATTTTTATCATCCCACACTTTATAATCTTTTATTTTATTTTTTTTAAAGAAATTTACTACTGATTTACCGGTTAAACCTAAACCATAAATTAGAAAAGATAGTTCTTTAAAATTTTTGTGAAAGGCCATTTACTACCTAAGTTTTAATGTCGCCAATCCTACTAGTGCTAATATAATAGCAATAATCCAAAATCTAATTACTATTGTTGACTCTGCCCATCCCTTTTTTTCAAAATGATGATGGATAGGCGCCATCTTAAATATTCTTTTGCCAGTTAGTTTAAATGATAAAACTTGAATTATTACTGAAACTGTTTCTAAAACAAATAATCCGCCTATAATTGCTAATACAATTTCATGTTTCACAATTATTGCAATCGCTGCTAAGGAGCCTCCTAAAGACAAAGATCCAGTATCACCCATGAATATTTTTGCTGGTGGAGCATTATACCATAAAAAACCAAGGCAAGAACCAACGATTGAACCACAAAAAATAGACAATTCCCCAACATCAGGAATGTATTGAATTTGAAGATATTCTGAAAATATTGTGTTTCCAACTACGTAAGATATTAGAGTAAAAGAAAGTGCAACGAGCATCACTGGCACTGTAGCTAGACCGTCAAGTCCATCGGTCAAATTTACAGCATTTGATGCTCCAATTATGACGAATAAACCAAAGGGTATAAAAAATAACCCCATATGCCAAACTAAATTTTTAAAGAAAGGAAAATAAAGTTCATACAAATAATTATGATTAGAATATTTAATTAATATTAATATGGCGAGAGAGCCTATCAAAAGTTGGCCAATAAACTTGTATCTTGACTTTAAACCACTTGAATTATTGAACTTTATTTTTAATATATCGTCTACAAGACCCAAACCTCCTAAACTTAAAGATACAAATATCAAAGTCCAAACATAAACATTTGTTAGATCTGCCCAAAGTATAGTACTAAAAATTATCCCAATGATAATTATCACACCTCCCATTGTTGGGGTTCCAGATTTTTTGACAATATGATCTATAGGGCCATCTTGTCTAATAGGACCAGTAATCATTTTTTCAGAGAAAAGTTTAATTAATGGAGCTCCTATAATAAAAACAATTACGAGGGATGTCATTACTGAAAGACCAGTTCTAAATGTCAAATATTTAAATACGTTTAAAAAAGAATATTGATCTATCAAAGATGTAAAAAAATGAAATAGCATTTAAAAACCTTTTATTATCCTTTTGCTTAATTTATGTAGCCCAGTAGCGTTAGAACCTTTAATCATTAAGTAATCATTGTTAGCTATAATATTATTTAGCGCAAAATCTACATCTGTGTCTTGTTGAAAAATATTTCCTCTCTTAGTTTTTTTTATGTTTTTAAAAGTTATAAGAGTTTTATCACCCTTTATGAACACTTTATCTATATCCGAGTTGTTAATAACTTTAGAAATTTTTTTATGTAAGTCGATAGATTTTTGACCTAATTCAAGCATATCTCCAAGTATAAGGTATTTTTTAAAATTTTGTTTTTTTATAGAATTTAAATTTTTGATCGCATTTTTTACTGACAGTGGGTTAGCATTATAACTTTCATCAATTAATTTAAATTTTTTGTTATACCTTCTAACATTATGAATTTTGCCTCGGCCCTCAGTTAGTTCATAACTTTTTAAAGATTTTTTTATTTTGCTTAAATCTAAATTAAGCTCTTCCAGTAAAGCTAATGCTGAAAGAAGGTTATATATGTTTATGTTTTTAGTTTCGAATTTTTGTATTTTTCGGTATAATTTAATTTTTAATTCTGTTATTCCTTTTTTTTTTTTAATTGAAATAGGATAAATATTTGATTTATTAGACATACCAAAAGAAATTATTTTAAGATTTCTCAATTTTGCTTTCTTCTTTAAATATGAAAAAAACTTATCATCACGATTCAACAGTACTGTACCATTAACGGTTATATTATTAATAATTTCTCCTTTAGCGTCTGCGATCCCCCTTAAATTTTTAAAATTTTCAATATGTGCTTCCCCAATATTCGTAATTATACCTATATGAGGTCTAATAAGTTTTGATAGTTTGTTAATTTCACCTGCTTTGCTCATTCCTACTTCAAATACACCAAATTTATGACTTGTATCTAAATTAGATAAACTCAAAGGGACGCCAAAATGATTATTATAAGATTTAGGCGAACAATAAGTATTTCCAAAATTACTCAATAATTTTTTAATTAAATCTTTCAATGAGGTTTTTCCTGAGCTTCCTGTGATGGCTAAAATTTTTGCTTTTGAATAACTTCTCTTTTTAAACGCAAAATTATTTAAAAATTTTAATTCATTTGGCACGTTGATTAATAGTTTTTTATAGTTTTTAATTTTTTGAGATGAAACTATTCCTTGAGCTCCTTTTTTTAATGCATTAGAAATAAATTTTTTTCCATTATTTTTTTTTCCTTTTATTGTTAAAAACAAATTCCCTTTTTTTACCACCCTAGAATCGATTGCAAGTCCATGGAAATTTTTGATATTTATTCTTTTTTTTATTTCTCTTAAAATTTTTTTATTTTGTAAAAATGTTTGTTCTCTATTTAATTTTTTTTTAAACTTAATTTTTAATTTTTTTACTATTTGCTTATCAGAGATAAAAATAGTTTTGTTTTTATATTCTTGATCTATTTCATGACCTTTTCCAGCAACCAAAATAATTTCATTAGGTTGGGCATTTAAAATTGAAGTCTTTATAGCTTCTGACCTGTCTCCAATGTTAAAACAATTTTTATTTTTTATATTTTTAATAATTTCTTTTCGTATCTTTTCAGGTTTTTCATTTCTTGGATTATCATCTGTAATATAAATCTTATCACAATGTTTACTTGCTATTTTAGCCATTATCGGTCTTTTTTTTAAATCACGATCACCACCACATCCAAACACTAGAGATATAATTTTATTTTGATTACTTTTTAATGCATGCAATGATTTTAAAAGTGCGTCTGGAGTATGAGCAAAGTCCACATACACTTTTATATTGTTAGGAAAAGTTCTTACTAGTTCCATTCTACCATTTACATCTTTTAATTTTGTTAAAGAGTTAAGAATTTTTTTCTCTTTCAATTTGCAAATTTTTGCTGCGGCAACAGCCATTGAAAGATTATTTAGTTGAAAATCATGTAAATTAACGATTTTTTTTAGTTTTTCTTTTGTTTGACTAATATCGACGAGCCGAAATTGTTTTTTTTTCGATAAATTTTCAAGAATTTTTGATTCTTTTATATTTTTATCGAAAATTATTGTTTTCTTTTTTTTTAAAATATTTCTAAATAAAAACAACTTAGCATTTAAATAAGCTCTCATACTTTTATGATAATCAAGATGGTCTTGACTGAAATTTGTAAAGATCCCTGCTTTAAGAGGCAGATGATCAATTCTTCTTTGATCTAGACCATGGCTGGAGGCTTCGATAATAACATTTTCGATTTTATTTTTTTTTAATTTTTCTAAAATTTGATGAATTGTTATAGTATCAGGAGTTGTAAGTTTAGATCTAAATATTTGATTTTTATATTTTGTTCCAAGAGTTCCAATCGATGCTACATTTTTATTATTAAGCTTTAATATTTGGTAAAATAAATCTGCAACTGAAGTTTTTCCATTTGTGCCGGTTACTGCAATTATATTTTTTGGTTTCAATTTATAAAATTTAGATGAAATATCACTTAATAGGGATCTTATTTCTTTTGATTTGATTATTATTACTTTATTGTTTTTATATTTACATTTTTCTGAGCAAATAATCACATTTGCTCCTTTTAATACCGCTTCATTTATATAATTTTCACCATTATATTTATGACCTTTAATTGCAAAAAAAATAAAGTCCTTTTTTACTTTTTGACTATCTATTGCTAGTCCTTTAATTTCTATTTCTTTGTTTTCTTTTGAGAGATTTTTAATTAGTTTTTTCAACAACATATTTGTAGTTAAAATCTTCATTATTTATGGCTAAAATTGGTCCAATTTTTTCTATTATTTTGCCAGCCACATAAACCGAATTCCAACCAGCTTCATTTCTTGATGCTTTAATTTTCAAACCTTTGTAATTATAGATCAAATTTTTTGCGACTTTGGGGTTTTCTAACATCACTAGTAATGCATATCTCGGTTTTTGAGCAGGAAATATAGAAATAAATGTATTTAAATTTTCATTTTTATATTGATAATTCTGAGCTGTACCGGTTTTGCCTGCAACAAAATACCCGTTAATGTCCGCTAACTTTGCGGTACCGTGTTTTTCAGTAACAACTTTTCTTAAAATTTTATTAATATTTTCACTAGTTTTGTTAGAAATTAATCTTCTTGAATTTGTTTGGCTTTCACCTTTAATCAAATTTGGTTTTATAATTATTCCACCATTTGTCAGAGATGCATAAACAGTTGTTGCTTGAAGTGGAGTTGTAGTAATACCATGACCATAAGACACGGTTTCTAATTTACACTTATTCCATTTTAAATTGTGCGGGTTTCCCACCTCAGTTAATTGCACATTTGGAGTTCTTAATAGATTGCTATCATCTATAAATTTTTTGTATTTTTCTACACCAATCTTCCTACCTATTAATAAAGTGCCTATATTCGAAGATCTGATCAAAATATCTTCAACTGTCAAATTTTTTGGAAACTCTTTAATGTCAGAAATTTCATACTTAGAGCATTTAACTGATTTTGGTATGTTTTTTACAACAGTTTTTATATCAACTAAATTATGCTCAAGCGCTAAAGCTATTGTGAAGGTTTTGAAAATTGACCCAAGTTCGTAAACACCCTTTGTAATTTTATTTAAGTATTTTTTATCTGTAACTTTAGATCTTGAATTAATATCAAAATCAGGTAGTGAGACTAAAGACAAAATATCCCCGTTATTAATATCCATTAATAATGCCCCTCCTCCCTTAGCATCAAAAGTTGTCATAGCTTTACTAAGTTCTTTGCTTATAATGTGCTGAATATTTGTATCTAAGGTTAATTCTAAGGGATGATCAATAAGCAGCTTGTCTCTCAATTCTTTATCAAAATATTTTTCAATACCGGATATTCCGTAATTATCATAGTCGACTTGCCCAATAATGTGACTGAATAAATTGCCATGGGTATAGACTCTCGCTTGGAATGGTTCAAAAATTAAACCTTTTTCACCTAAGCTCCACAACTTTTCTTTCTCAATTTGATTAATTCGTCTTTTTAAATAAAAGTATTTTCCTTCACTAATTTTTTTTTCAATTTTTTTAATAGGTAATTCAGGAAAATTTAACCTCAGTTTAATTAAAAAATTTTTTTTATTATTAATTAAATTAGGATTAATGGCGGCATGAAATGATTTTATATTTCTTGATATTAAAACTCCATTCCTGTCAACAATATCTCTTCTTTGCAGAGAAAATTTTTGAGGTTTGTTTTCTTGATTGAAAATCTTTACCTCATTCAAAGAAACACTTATTATTCTTAAACTAAAAATAAAAATTAAAGAAAAAAATAAGAAAAATAACAAATATATCCTGTCTTGAAAAAAATTATTTTTTTGAGAAATTTGGTTTTTTCTATTAGTTTCTAGATAATCTTCAAAATAAAAACTTTTTTGATTTATGTTGTGAATTTTTTTTGTGTTATTTTTTTTTTTCATAAATTTGTCTTTGCGTAGCAAGTTTATTTTGAAGATTTAAAAAAGCTGATATATCTAAAAAAATTTTCGAATGATTTATATGTGAGTATTCGATATCAAGAAAAGTTTTAATTTTATCCTCTAAAACTAATGGAGATGTTAAATAATAAAAATCAAGCTGAGATTCATTAAAATCTTTTTCTTTAATATTTATAGTTTTGTGTTTGCTATAAATTTTTTTCTCTATTTCTCTAGTCTGATTTTTTACAAATGAGGTTAAAACCAATAAAAAAGAAAAGATGGCTAATGAAATAAATAATTTAAATTTAAACATTAGTTGCCTCTAAATCTAAATATATTTTAAATTTTTTTATTAAATTTGCAGGGTATACAAAAGGGTCGTCGCTTCTGATTGCAAATCTCAATTTTGCGGAACGTGAGGGATTGTTTTTATCTATTTCTCTTTTAGAGGGTCTAATAATTTTATTTATGTATTTTTCAAATAATACGTCAGTATTGTTAATATCATCAGGTAAATATCTAGATGGTTTAGATTTATTTTTTGAGAAATTACTGAAGAGGTATTTAACAATTTTATCCTCGATTGAGTGAAAACTTACTATTAAAATCTTGCCCCCAGGTTTCAAAAATTTGGTTGCATTGATTATCCCGCTTATAAGTTCAGATATCTCTTTATTTACAAATATTCTTAATGCTTGAAAGGTTTTAGTACTAGGATTTATTTTATCATAAAATTTTTTTTTTTTGCTTTTTTCAATTATCTTAACCAATTCGTCTACTCTGGTAATTTTTTTTTCAGAGCGTGCTTTAACTATATTTTTTGCAATAATTGATGCCTCTTTCTCTTCACCTAATATTTTAATAATTAATTTTAATTGAGTTTCGGTTAAGTTATTTACTGCTTCTTGTGCAGAATTCATTGATAAGCCCATTGACATATCAAGCTTATCTTTTGATTTAAAAGAAAAACCTCTTTTAAGATCATTCAGTTGAATTGATGAGAGGCCAAGATCAAAAATAATTGCATCAACCTTTTTATTTAAAATTTTATCTAGACGACTAAATTTTTCTTGATAAAAATCAAATCTTTCTCTAAATTTTTTTTTGAATTTCTTGGCAATAGAATTAACAGCTTTATCTCTATCAATTGCTATGACTTTTGTTTTATTAAATTGAAGTAAAGCTTTTGAATAATTACCGCCCCCAAAAGTACAATCTACAAACAATCCTCCTTTTGAAGGAGAGGAAATTTCAATAATATCGCTCAACATCACTGGAAAATGGGAAAATTCCAGTGATGATTTTAGAGTGTTCATTAATTTGATATTTGATCATTAAAACTTTTGTCGTCTTAAAAACGCGGGAATTTCAAAATCTTCTTCCTCATTAACATCTTGATCAAATAGTCTTTCAGAAACCTCTTCTTCTTTGTAGTCATCACTTTGATCATCAGCATGATTGTTTTCGTCCGAGAAAAGTTTTGGGATATGCTCTTCCTGAGTTTTATCAATTGTTATATTTGGATTATTTAATTGTGTCTCTTGAATATTTATATCAGAATTTTTCTCCATATAAGATGCATTCTCTATTGATAAACCGCTTAGAACATCCTCTGATGATCTACCGTTTACTGTTGCATCATCTAAAATTTTATTTTCTTCACTGCTCACAAAACTATCAATAAGTGCGCTCTGTTCTTCGCTGTTTTTAATCTCGTAAGTCTCATCGAGTTTCAAAGCTGTCGCTCCATCAATATTTTTAACAATATTTTGCTCAATATTATTTTTTGAAAACAAATTTTCTGAAAAATTGCTATTCCTATTGTTGGAGCCATTTACTACATTTAAAATGGGTCTATCTTCTGCAAATGTGGATCCTTTGAGAGATGTTGCAACTATAGATACTCTAATTTTTTCATTCATATTTTCATCTTTTATAGCGCCAAATATTAATTCTGCTTCAGGATCTACTTCAGCTCTAATTTTATTAACTGCGGCGTCAACTTCAAAAAGTTTTATGTCACTTCCGCCAGTAATATTTACTAGTAATCCTTTAGCACCTTGTAAAGTATACTCATCAATAAGGGGATTATTTAACGCTAGCTCTGTAGCAGCCATCGCTCTATTATCTCCCTCGGCTTCACCAGTTCCCATCATTGCTTTACCGCTAGAACTCATAACAGTTTCAACATCAGCAAAATCTAAATTTATCATTCCAGGTCTAACCATTAAGTCTGTAATACTTTGTACCCCATGTTTTAATACTTCATTGGACAAATTAAATGACTCTTCAAAACCTGTGTTCTCATTAGCTATTTTAAAAAGATTTTGATTTGGTACAACGATAGTAGTATCTAAATGCCTCTTTAACTCTTCTAAGCCTGATAGTGCTCTTCTCATTCTTTTGGGGCCTTCGTAAGAAAAAGGTAAAGTTGTTACTCCAACAGTTAAAATATTCATTTCTCTAGCAGCTTTTGCAATTACATGTGATGCGCCAGTTCCTGTTCCGCCGCCCATACCTGAAGCGATAAAAACCATGTTGCTTCCTTGAAGATAATTTACAATTTCGTTAATAGACTCATCTGCGGCTGCTTGGCCTATATCGTGTTTTGCCCCTGCTCCAAGCCCTTTAGTAAGATTCATCCCAATTTGTATTTTAGCGTCCGCTTTACTCATTTTAAGATCTTGGGCATCTGTGTTAACAGCAACAAATTCTACTCCTTGCATACCTGCTTCGATCATTGCATTAATTGCATTTCCCCCAGCCCCGCCAACTCCAATGACTAAAATTCTTGGTTTTAACTCTCTTAATTCTCCTCCACCTACGTTGATACTCATGATTACTCTCCTTTCTGTTTATTTTCCCATTTTAAATTAGATCTATTCTTGAAAGCTCTTTTTCTTGCTATATTTTTGAATTTTTCAAAATTTTTTGGCTCCCAGACCTGAAATGTTTTCCCTAGACCAACAAATAACACATTTGTTTTAATTTTTGCATGGTTCAATAATTTTTTCGAAAAAAAAACTCTACCCTCAGTGTCAAATTGTAAATTCTCACTCTCAGATAAAATAGAGGTGGCAAAATAATCTCTTTTTTCTTCAAAAGGATTGAGCGAGTCAATAGTAGTAGATAATTTTTCAATTCTATCTTGTGAGCAAGCCTCTAAAGCAAAATGATTGAAAGATGGGTAGGTAATGAAACCATTGTAACCCATTGAGCTAAGGTGAGATCTAAAAGTGGCTGGCACTGAAACCCGACCTTTCTTGTCTATTTTGTTTTCGTAACTCGATAAAAACATAGTATAAAATAAATTCTCTCAAATTAATAAATTTCAAATTACCCTCCATAATGGGATTATTTGGGATAGTATGGGTTTTTAAGAAATAGTCAATAAGATTGTATTTATTGAATTGGTACAAAAGTAGAACAATTTATAAGGTATTTTGCCAGATAATCTATAAGCCGGGTTCTGTCATTGAAGATGTTATTTATCTAGGCTCAAATTTACACTTAAGCTCAAGCGGTTAACCCAGAAGACTAACTTAAGACGGTTTTTTGCAAATTAATGCTGTGTCTTCTCTATTTAACCTTGCTCCCAGTGGGGTTTGCCATGCG
>CEUJ01034712.1_pt1 | contig 23945 bp, 14 predicted proteins | sample 361531 | NCBI WGS metagenome assembly CEUJ01 (sample SAMEA2622842, study PRJEB7988) | marine metagenome | biome: marine biome (ENVO:00000447); feature: marine epipelagic mixed layer (ENVO:xxxxxxxxx); material: "saline water (ENVO:00002010), including plankton (ENVO:xxxxxxxx)" | depth 140 m | reverse complement strand
AAGTTCCAATGAATATCTCCATCGTATCCATTCCTGCTTAAACCTAATTCTGCAAGACCGATATTGACATCCCTAAACGATTCAGGGATAACCCCTCCAGACCGCACCGGCCGAAGCACCATGGGGCCTGCGCCCCACTGACCATTATAGTGCATTTCGGAAGGTTGAACCTGTTGTTTGACCACCAATAAGGGTCTTGCAGACCCTCACCTACACTATCAAATTGGGGGCGAGTCTTATTCGACGCACCGTCTGCATAGATGCATGGCGGAAGACAAAGACGGAGTCGAGAAGTCCTCCTCCAAGGACAGGGTGATTGATTCTCGCTCGTTCCAATTGGGCGGTGGCGTCGATCTTGATGCGTTCATGTCCCCAGACGCATTTGCCGAAGCGAAACGGCCCGCACTCCCCGGAGGTTCACCCACGGATGCTACCGCTGGAATCGATTCTCAAGTATCGAAGCAGAGTGACGATGAAGATGCAGCAATCGGTGAAATCTTTGATCCATTTGAGCGGGATTCTGGGCCCAAACCTGGAGATATTCTGTCCGATGGAACCGTCTATGAGACACCTGAACTCGATACAATCACCGAGGCGGCTGTGCAAGGCGAACGACGTTTGCACTGGGCATTGATGGTGACCATGGTCTTCGTCTACAGTTTGATTGGCTGGGTTGTTGCGACCGCTCTCGAACCCTATCTTGCAACCGCTGGTCTACTTTCATTGGCCGTGATGGGTTTTGCCTTAGGGGAACGATGGGTTCCCGACAAAGGAATGCACATTCTTGGCGTAACATGGATCATCATTTCGATGAAACTCCTGTACGGTTTGGCTCTAGATGCACACCACTGGGGGTGGATTGATACTCCACAACTGGGGATGACTTTGATTGCCTTAGTTGGCCTCAATATTCTTGTCGGATATCGCCATGAACATGATGCAATTATGGCACAAGCTACACTGGTTTCCTTGGCACTTGCATCCGCAGCAGGTTCTGTCGGCGGAGAGATGGGCATCGTTGTGATGATTTTACTCGCGACGATCCTTCTCCATGGGCTCGCATATCACCGACAAAGTGGCAATCTAGCCTCTCTGGGAATTGCTGCCAGTCATCTGTGGATTGGGTTGCATGCCATTCAATCAAATCCTCTCGAAATCGGTGCACTCAAAATTCTTCCATTGGCAGACCCCATGCCTTTGTTCCTACTCGCTTTGGCAGTGACCTGTATCAACGGGTCGATGGCGGCACGTTTCTCAAAGCGTGAGAACTGGTTCAGTAAGGGCATCGCTGTGACCGGTTTGGGAACTCCTGGGTTGTGGGGTGTATCCGTAGGTTTGGGAATGATTGGTGCATTTTTGCTTCTCGCCAGTGGTCGTGATGAAACCGGTTACGCATTGGCCGTTCTCGTCTCGCTTTTGGCTGTTTATGGGGGCTCATATTTGGTGGTCCGTGGAGTTGAACCGATGGAGGTTCTAAAGCCGCTTCTCGCGGCATTGCCAATTCTATTGCTGGCTCTAATTGTCTTGGAAACTGAACTCTTGACACTGTCCTTCATCTCGGGATACGAATCATTCGCAGTTCTCGCATCGTTGGTGACCTTCTCAATCTTGATCCGCCATCAGACCAATGTCACAGACCGCGTACTATGGATGGGCAGCCTGGTTCTGATATTATTACTCACAATCTTGATTCCGGCTGAATCGATGGCTGATGGTGGAGATGAAGGACGCTTCTTGTTGATAGCGCTCGCTTTGGTCCACATTGCTACGGGAGTTTTGGCGTTGAAACGTACATCTCCTAGCATTGCTGGAGCGACCGTTTTGGCCCCTTGGATCTGGATGTTCGCCCACTCCCTTTGGTCATCTTCGATTGAAACATTCTCAGCCGCAAGACCCAACATCGATACTTGGGACGTATTGATTGTTCTCGACCCACAGTATATCGCCGTCTATCTGACACTTGCTGCCCTGATTCAGTACCCCATTAATCTCAGATTGGGGGATACAGGTGTAAACCTCGCAGGCAAGTTGTTGGGTGCCACTGAACTCAGTTCGCGCCTTCGAGATTCGGGAATGATGCGATTGTGGAATTTAGGTCTTATATCAGGCTTGGCCGTTTGGCTGATGTTTGTCGATGCACGTGATGAGATTGGGTGGTTTGTGATTGTAGGAATCGCTTCGCTAGCCGCAGTTCACATTATCGCTGAAGTGCAAGGTAGACACCAAGGAAACCCACGCTTCATTCTCATCAGTTTGGCCATTACCCTAGCCGTTTTCCAATGGAATGTCGGCGCTGACGTGTTTTGGATTCTGATTTTGAGTGTGGCCTCAATTGCGATATTGCTTTCGAGAGATAAAGATGGGCCCAACTCTCAATTGATGAGTTTGGCCATGGGTTTGTTGACCTTGCAAATCATCCTATTCGAACTGGATCGTGCGAATCAACAATTGCTACTGGATCCCGTACCGATTGACAGAATGCAAACTGGAATTGTGATTCTATTGGCAAGTGCCGGCCTTCTGTCGATTTACCTCCCGCGCGCAAGAAATTTGGAAAAATTGCTACCACCGGCCGTGGCAGTGGTTTGTTTGCTGGCTGTACAAATTTGGGCGACATATGGTGAAGAAATGCATGTTGCAGAATTGCTGGTTGCCATCCTCATGTTTGTCGCTTCGGCGATTTATCTTGCTGCAACCGGTGAACTTCGTATGGAATTGAAGCAGGTGGGTAAGCGTGAGGCGAGATTGTCAGAAATAAATCGCAGATTGGCCCTGGCTCAAGCTTTGGAGAAAGGAAACCTATCGTCTTCTGTTTCTCCGAGTCCCAAATTGCTGACCGATTCGTCAGCCTCATCTGCCACATCAGCAATGACCGTAACTCAAGACACCACTCCGGTTGCGATCGATGTTCAACAAGGAGGTAAGATGTATCACTTTGCGGACGAAGATTTGGCTCGAACCGCAACCGGTGATCAGACGGGTAGACTGGCCAAATCAATGTCTCAAGCCATTTCTCGTGGCGGCATGAAAATGGCCGATGCAGAGATCTATACTCTGATTGAAAAGCAACGCAAGCGCCGAAGAAAATCGGGAGCGCAATACAATTCTGAGGAACTGGATTTGCTGGTAGGTGACATCCAACATCGCCCCGTGATCGTTCTATCTTTCATTGCAGTCACTACCTTAGCGGCCTGTTTTGTCGCTTGGATGCAAAGTGATACCAATCCAGGCTTGATGCTAATGGTCAGTTTGTTCGCGCTGACACTGACTTGGGTTTCAAGACAACGAGCGAAGGTCCACAATCTGCGATTGCCCGATATCAATGGAATCGAAATGCCATTTTTCGTCACCATGGGGTCGCTAACTCTAATCTATCTGGTTGGCCATTTCAACGGATCAAAATACGAGCAATTGGATCTGTTTGTCCTTACCTTCGGTTTGCTTGGGTTATCGATGATCTCACTTTACGGTCGTGAAGACTTGCCATGGCGTATTCCCAGTGCCGTCGAAAGCGTTGTGACAATGTTGGTCATTTCTCGAGTGGTGGGTTCAATGTTTGTTGAATCCGTTCCATTTGTATTCACAGTCAATCCATTGGCCAGCGGTTGTACAGACACCTGTCCGACTTCAGAAATGATTGGATGGCAATTGCCTTGGTTGTTCCACGAATTTTCCCTTCTGATTCTTGTTTTGGTTTGGGAATGGATCGAAGGCTTTCGCCGAACTCATGGGATGCCAGATCATCGTGGTGCTGCCGGTCGCGCTGGATTTGCCTTAATGGTGGTCCTAATCTCGGCAGGACCTGCAGGAATTCTCGCTGGATTGTTGTGCATGAAGCGCTCGTTCAATTGGAAGCAACCGGCCGCTGTTGCACTCTCGATTTACGCTGTTTTGGGTGGCATGTTGGCCATGAACTCATGGGATTTGATTCCGATGTTTTCCGAGTTATTTGCAGGGACAATTCTGGTCATTGGTTTGATAATGATTTTGAGTCAAGCTTACACCATCTTCGCAGGCCATCCGAAATGGACTTCTGCCTGGCTTTGGAACGCTCATGTTCTCCTTCCAATCGGCGTCTTTGCTGTCGCGGGCTGGTCTTCCTGGTTGGTGGTCTGTACCCTAGCCTTATCGCTCACAACCTGGGTTGGAGGAATTCTTCAACTCCGCCGCGGAATGCGAGTATTTGGTGCATTGGACTTGGTGCTTGCATTCTGTATAGCATTGCTAATTTTACAAGAAGGTCTACTCGATCCAAGTATGCTATTGTTGATGCTTGGTGCGCTCGCCATCGAGTTGGGCATCGTTGCATGGCTGGGGACTCGGTACGACTTGCAATTGGCTCAAGATTGAAATTCGTCCCTCTTAGAGGGACGGGAGAATGTTCAAACAGGTCGCTTCCTGTGCATTGGGCGTGAGCGGCTCTTGGATCTCAGATCGACCAGCGGCGGAGGAGCATCCGGTTATTCCTCTCGGCTTGAATGAAATGACGGTCCCTAGACTCTCAATCATCGCCAGTTTTGCCACGATATTCATGCTGTTAGTCGCAGGAATATGGATTGCTTTGGCAGCCAACACATTCCTTTCACAGTTTGAGGATGCTTTCGCAGCGATTGACGAAAAAGAAATTCAAGTTGATGGACGATGGACATGGGAAGCCACGCTTTTGTTTGGAGGTGGCGAAGATTCTTGTGATTCTCGAAATGAAGATTGGAATTGGCCATCGAATCTCGCAAGTCAGGATGAATTGTTCTGGTTCCCTGGTGAACTCCAATGCAGTTGGTTGCATCAAGGGGTCGGAGATTATGCACATCTAGCCATCCACAATGTCGATGAAGAAAATCCACTACCTCTCTCGATTGAAATTAATTCAGATTTCATCTCAATCGACGGTGACGGTCAATCCCATTTGGTCGAGGTTGAGGCAGGGGATGCAATTGTGATTCCTCTGCGTTTGGAATCTGAAGTAGACGCATTGTCATTCACGGTCGAAGTTTCCCATGCAGCACTCCCTACGGCCAGTGTTGGATTGGATGTTGAGCTTGAGCAGCACACGATTCAACGAGATCGTCATGCACGTAGCGAACACCTCGAAGTACACTACGTGGTCTGGGACGTAGATACCGGAGAGCAATTGGATGAAGGTGATTTAGGCGCCTATGCAGGTGAAGATCCACGATGTGATTCGCCCATTCCTTGGGTATGTTACATCGAAGGTTTTGGCTGGGGTCTCGTTGGGTTGGATGTGAATGATTTTGACCCTCAATTTGAATCAGGAACAACACACAATCTCATTCTCCCACCGGACTTGGCTTACGGAGGCCAAGATGGGCATGAACTCGAGCATTCATGGCTGCACTTTGAATTGACACTGACCCGGTTGGCTCCAGTGTAAGTTTGTGGGGGATTACAGTGACTACAATCCAACCTGTAGTCATGTTGCCAGATGAAAACGCTCGTGCATACGCTGAATCATCAGCACCTGCAAGAACAGAAGGTACGTCTCCGGCTTTGCATGCGACAGAAGAGATGCGAAGATTGGCCACTCCCTGGTCGGTTGCAGTTGCGAAAGCCAATTTGCTCCACTCATGTGATCTGCCTCCTGGAATCATTCTTGACCCCGCTTGCGGTAGTGGAACTCAACTTGCGGCGTTGTGTAGCACATTGGGTCGCCCCGGATTGGGAGTGGAGTTATCCGGTGCAGTCGCTCCACTTGCCGCCGTAAACCTAGAGCGATGTGGAAAAACCAGTGAGGAAGATTGGCCAGCATCGAGTCGTATTCTCTGGGGCGATGGCACAGCTGCACAATCGATTTTGGAAACCTATCATCAACATATTGAGCAACACCCATGCGTGGCTCTGTTACACGTTGATCCTGCACGCCCCAATGATGCTCAGCAACATACTCTAGAGGAAATGCAACCACGTCTTGATGAGTTACTCAAGTCGTGGGCTCCGTACTTGGGAACAAACCCCGCCGTCATTCTCGACGTTTCTCCTCGTTTGCTGGACACTCAGAGACAAGAAATCGAAAACATCGTCTCATCGATATGGGGTGATGTAGCGATGACATGGCAATGGTTGACACAAGGTCGTGGTCGTATCGATCGATTGTCACTCTGGATTGGTGCTGCAGCCGGATTGGGTCCAAGTCGATTGATCCGATTGACAAAGTCTGGAGAGGTTCAACTGATTGAAGGAACACCGGCCGTCTCAATTGCACAACCGGCCGAATTGAATATTGGAGACCATCTTGCAATCGTAGATCCTTGCGTCATATCCAGTGGGTTGGGTGAATCTTGGAAGAAAATGTGGGCTGGAGATGAGTCACGATGGGCAACAATATCTGGCCGTCGTCCAATCTGTATCAACCCTAGAGATGGCCAAAATACCGTATATCAATCCGTACCAGATAACCCTAATTTTGTCATGATTCAATCAATGATTCAGGCTTCGGGGGAGGTTATTTCAATCGTCCCGGACCTGAATGAAGGATCCATCTCTAGCTACGCTAAAATTGCGGCTGATGCGGGAGTATCTTCCCTCAAACTTCGGTGTACATTGGATCCAGACGTACAACCAAAATTGCAATCAAAAATCGATCGTGAAATGAGAATTTTAGCTTTGAAGAATCCTGTAAAGTCTGGATTTATCGCAGAGATTAACGGAATCCACCTTATTTGCAAAGAGCAGGATTGAGTGCCCCGTAGGGGCATTTGTTCATTTGCGAGTCGTTCATATAGGGGTGGTGAGTCGCGAGGTTGCTTCACATGAGGCCATCGGGCGACCGATGAATAGGGGAGGACCCAAAAATGGCAAAAATTGATGAGTCAGAACTCGGAGATGATTTCAACTACATTATCCGACTTGCTGACAGTGACATAGACGGCCTGTCTCGAATTGGGATGGGATTGACAAGCGTGAAAGGAGTCGGAGCACGAACTGCCATGGCCATCTGCGAAATCGCAGGCGTGGACAAGGAAAGGTTAGGTGGACATTTGAACGATGAAGAACTACAGAAAATCCGTGATGCGATTGAATCGTATCCAACTGAAGTTCCTCTTTGGATGTTGAACCGCCAAAGAGACATTGAGACCGGAGACGAGTTGCATTTGTTCTCGATGGATGTATCCATGACTCAAGATGATGATATTGCTCGCTTGCGTGCGACGAAAGCATACCGTGGTCTTCGCCACGCCGCTCGAAAGCGCGTACGTGGCCAACGCACACGCTCAAACGGACGATCAGGACTCACACTCGGTGTGCAGAGGAAGAAGTGAGATTGGAGGTGAAATGAATGGGACATCCAAAGTTTGCAAGACCCAAGTATGACACTCCGACTCACCCTTGGAAAAAGGGGCGAATCGAAGAAGAACATGCTCTGAAAGAGCAATTCGGCCTAAAGAAGGTCGGCGGAATGAAGGAGATTTGGAAAGCCAAGTCGAAGTTGCGTCGATGGAGACAAAACGCGATGAAATTGATCGGTAGAGTCGATACATCGGAAGGACACTTTTCACGAGAAAAGGATGACTTGGTTGAATCTCTTTATCGCAGAGGCCTACTGGGAGACGGTGCATCTCTTGACGACATTCTACAGATTACTGTAGAGCATGTACTGAGTCGCCGTCTGCAGAGCCAAGTATACTACCGTGGACTCGCATCTTCGATGCGTCAGGCACGACAGTTGGTGGTTCACGGTCACATTGGTCTAGGCGATCAAAAAATGACGGTACCCAGTTACATCATCAGTCGGGATGATGAGAGTATCCTCACTTACCACCACACCTCACCTCTGACGGATGCAGGACACCCTATCCGTGTAGAAATTGACGAGACACGTGCAGCTGCCGAATATGGTGAAGGTGATTATGACGATTCTCCAACTGAAGAATTTGTAGCAGGCATTGCCGAGGCTGTCGAATCCGCCCCAGAGGCTGAAGACACTGTGGTTGAAGGAGGCGATGCTTGATGGCACACAAAGCAGTCCTACACATCTACAGCTCGTACAACAATGTACTACTCACTGCAACCGATTTAACCGGTGCAGAGACCGTTGCTAAGGTCAGCGGTGGACAGGTCACCAAGAAAGGCAGCGATGCTGGTGGCCAATTCGCAGCGACACGAGCAGCAGAGAGAATTGCAGATATGCTACGCGAGAAAGAATTCACTCAAGTGATTGTCAAGTATCGTGGTGTTGGCGGTAATAAATCTCCAAACACAGGACCTGGAGCTCAGGCTGCAATTCGTGCTCTGACCCGTGCAGGAATGACTATCACACGAATCGAAGATGTAACTCCGATTCCCCATGATGGTACCAAGAAGAAAGGCGGTCGCCGTGGGCGACGTGTATGAGGTGAATTGAATGGTCAAAATCGAAATTCTTGAAGAAAACGAAAACCATGTATCACTTCTCCTGAAGGAGACAGATCGAGCCTTTGCAAACGCCATGCGCAGGACCTTGATGAGCAATGTTCCAAAGATGGCCATTCATCGAGTTCGATTTGAGTTGGGAACAATCACTGATAGTCAAACGGGTGAAGTTTACGAATCCATTGGTGCTCTACCTGACGAAGTGATTGCACACCGATTGGCCATGGTCCCAATCCCAACGTTCCACGACGAATTTTGCTTCTTAGAGGACGACCCAGGCAACGAGGGACTACCTCGGGAAGAATGGGGTACTCCAGCGAGCCAGATTATCTACCACTGCAGCGCACGTGGTACACCTGAGGGACATATTGTCACCGCCGGAGATCTCAATGTTCTAGGTGAAGATAAGTTGCAAATTCCTGAATTGTACCGTGACATTCCAATAACCAAATTGTTTGCAGGCCAATACCTTGAGTTCTATGCCTATGCTGTACTCGGTGTGGGGTCAGAACACACCAAGTGGAGTCCGGTATCCGGTGTCAGTTTCAAGTCTCGAAAGATTGCAACTCTTGAGAAGCCAACCAAGGCCAAGGCGTTGTGGGATCTAAACTTGTCAATCACGAAGTCCGATTTCAAGAACAAGAAGCTTGAAGATATTCACAAGGTTGAGACACTCATCCAAGAAATGCATCATGTTGGTGATGGTACTGCAAGAATTGATGATTTTGCGGATGCGATTACACTAGAAGATGTTCCAGGAGAATACCTGTTCAGCTTTGATACCGATGGTTCAATGACACCAAGAACCGCGTTTGCAATGGCTTGCAAGTCGCTTTCTGCTCGGTTTGGTAACATCCTGGAGCAACTCTCTGAGGACCTCTGAACTTCATCGCCCCGATTGAGGGTTTGTGATGCAAGGTAGGGCCCATGTGGGCGGACACGTGACACTGATATTCAGTGTCCAAGATGAGGCTGATAATTTACTGCATCAGGGTAGTCGCGGCGCAGGAATGTCCCTCGATCGAGGTGTCATTGTTGAAGCCAGTGCAAAGCCTGGCTCAGGACAGTTGCAAATCGAAGGCGATGCACCGAGCAATCATTTGCATCGATTGGTATTTGAAGAATTGACTGCATTTGAACCGAAAGTCAACGATTTTGACTGGACAATCCACCATTCTTGCGAACTTCCGCCATCACAGGGTTTCGGACTTTCAGCCGCAGGTGCCATTGCCTGCGGTTTGGCGATTCAGAGAACACTGCAAATCGAAGAGGAACTAGCTCGAAACCGAGCCATTCATATCGCTCACCGAGTTGAACGACGTTTGTCTGGAGGGCTCGGTGATGTTGCCGCCATACATGCGGGGGGCGTCGAATTACGTCTTGAACCGGGATGCCCCCAATTGTCTGATGAATTAGGTGGGCCTGGAGCCGTTCTGTCATGGTTTGAACCCATTCCAATTGTCATTGTTTGGCGAACCACCTCAAGTCAACATACATCAAATTACATCGACGACGGTGAATGGAAACTTGCCATTCGTGCGGCAGGAGAACACAGCCTCTTCGGACTACGCGAGGGGCGATGGGATCGAAACCGTTGGAGCGAATTGTTAGCCAAGAGTGCCGAATTCGCCGAACGTTCAGGTCTGTTGGTTGATTCAGGTCGAGTCGACTTACTCCATTTGATTGGGAGTGCTCTGGCCGGTTCTGGACATGCGGATGGTTCCTTGCTGTCTCGTCTGTGTATGTTAGGTGAAAGTGCAGTTATTGTTCCGAAGGAAATCCCTTCGACATCAGATTGGCAGCAACAAGTGGTTGAGAATTTGCAAATGCGGAATTTAGGAGCAACTGCTGCATTTGTTGCATCAGATGCACTCAATCTTCACTGAGCCTTTCGTCGTTTAGACGCTGATTATGTTCGATTAGTTCAGTCAAATCAATCGGACTGGCATCCAACAAGATTGCTCCTTTCAGTTTCAATCCATCACAAAATCCATGTCGGTAAATGATGGCACCATGTCCCCATTCCTCGACATAGCGGTTGACTTGTTTCTGTGTCTTTTTCCGCTGGAACGAAAGATTTGCTCCATAGAAGTGCTTCGCATCAATCCAAGCGACAGGAACTCCATTGATCTCAACATGATCGAGCATCAACAGATCCGGTGTACGAACCGGTCTACCTTCGGCTTCAACTTGTTCCTTTAGCAAATCCGTTTGTGTTCGAAAACGAACACCATTCGCATCAAAATGGTCACAGAGAACCTTCTCAAACAAATCTGCAGCATGGTGGGTCTCTGATTGGTTAACATGAGTCACACGATCTTCGGCTTCAGCCTTTCTGAATTCTTTCAAATCCCGTTCATTCAACTTTCGTTCCGGTTCACGAAGTGTTTCCTTGATACGATTTTTCGACCAATTGCGAGCGGATAGGATCGCTCTGAACAAATTAACCGGGGGGAAGTCATAGCGTTTAGATAGTGAAAGCACGCTTTCCCCTCCCTCGTATTTGCGGAGCATTTCTTGCGCTCTTCGTTGCAATCTTCCGTGACTAAAGACTGCTTTTTCTTGATTCAATGCAGCTCGTAAACTCAAAGCCTGTTCCAATGAAATGGGTCGTTTACCCAACAAATCCGCAATTTCATCGACTCGGTCATCATCAAGAAAGCCGAATTCTCCAGGACGGCACACGATGTCGTGGACTTCTCGCTCCACTTGTTTCGGAACGGGTGTCAACTTCCACTTCAGTTTGATTTTTTGGGGTGCAGGAGACAATTCTGCGGGTAGGCCCATGGCCGGAGGATTCTGTTCAAATCGAGAATTTGCTCGATGAATGGCAGCCTCAACAAACGGATCGGGGCCCTGTTGCCCCCCTCTTCGTTTGTTTCCACCTCGCCGTGTTTTGCCTTGGCGTGAACCCTTTCCACCCTTTTTACTGGATTTTGGGGATGTGGAATCCTTGTTTGGATTCTTCTTGGTACTCACTGTTGTCTTCCAGCAGTAGGGGGTTCATCAATCAGTGGTTCAGATTGGACTTACTATAGTTTGAATCCTGAACAATAATCTGGCCACCTTAGGCATGGCTTAGAGAAATAGATTCATGATTTGAAAAGACGAAATCCACCGACAAACAGAGTTCCCCCAATTATTAGCAAAATCACACCTGGTAATTCTCCAAACCAACTCTCAACAGGAAATATCAGGATTCCATAGTAAACAAATCCGAAGCCAATAATGAAACAAATAATTCCTAGCAGAATTCTCAGGAAATTCGGAAGATTGTCATCCATAGTTTAACACCAGAGGCATTCCTTATCGCCAAGCGATTCCAGGTTCTAGAGGCAAACTTGAGCGAGCTTTGCCTGCAACATCTTCTCCATCGCCTGCACGATAGACCTCAACAGTACCAATCTCGAGTGCTTCTGAGATAAATCCAGCATTTGCAGTTAGGAATGCAACTTCGTCAAATCCACTTTGAATCAGATTGTTTTCTTGTTCACCCCAAGTGTATATCCGTCCGCGCCGTTTCTTTTGTCCGACCACAACCATTTTCCAAAACTGCATGACTTGTCCCTTTGTTTCTTCATCACGGAAGTAGGGTTGGGTTTGCAAGAATTTGTTGCCTCCTTGCTTGAAATCAAAGGATTCTTGATGCATTCGAATCGCCCTATTTGCAAGTTCATCCTTCCAATCTTGTGCCGTTTGGATGATCACTGATGAAAGCTCACCTTCGGTATGGCGTTGAGCAAGTTCACGAACACCTCTCGCACGATCGATTACGCGTCGCAGGTATTCCTCTTGAGCCAAGATGATTGTATCATTTTCGTTCGGTATGAATTCCTTGTCGATGACCGTGTTTGCAAGCATTGTGGATTCACCCAATGTTTCCCACATCTCTTCCGCAATGTGTGGTGTTGCTGGATACAACATTGGAATCCACGTTCGCAGATATGCTTGCGCAGCCTCATGGCTCACCCCACCTCTTCGTTGTGCCCATTGCCAATCCGAAACCATCTCAAAATGACTAATCATTACACCATCTCGAAGCCCGATGTTCGACATTTGGTTATTCCAGTCACGATGCGACTTTCGTGACCGCGCCAGCAACCAATCATCCATCAAACCACTCGCAGAGTCATTCTCGATTCCTTGCACCAAGGCTGTATGAATGGCTCTCATTTGCCGGAAATTCGATTCGATTGCAGAATCAGACCAATCCATTCCCGCCTCAGGGTTCGCGCCAAAGAGAATGAACAAGCGAACAGTATCGGCACCGTACTTTTCGATCATCAATTCAGGACTGACTGTGTTGCCTAGACTTTTACTCATCTTCGCCGATCTAAATGTCAATGCATCTCCACAAGTTGGGCATGGAGTATCTTTGAGGTCGACATGTAGCTCGACGTTACATGATGAACAGTATGGTGTCGGTGCGTTGACCATCCCTTGACAAACCAATCGAGAGAAGGGTTCAGACACCTCATTTAGCCCTGCATCTCTCAATGCCTTGGTGAAGAATCGTGCATACAACAAATGCATGACAGCGTGCTCTATTCCACCGATATACAGGTCAACACCACCATCCATCCAATAATCAGCATTGATTTTGTCAAATGGTGCTTCCGAATTCATTGCATCAGTGAATCGCAAAAAGTACCATGATGAATCATAGAAGGTATCCATGGTGTCAGTTTCTCGCTTTGCCTCAATTCCACAAAGCGGACAAATGGTATTGACGAATCCAGAATGCGAGGCCAACGGATTACCTGATTGCCCCTCGGTGAAGACAACATCAAGTGGCAACTCGACTGGCAAATCTTCAGCAGGTACGGGAACAACGCCACAGTCATCACAATGGATGAATGGAATCGGAGTCCCCCAGAATCGTTGTCGACTCAATAACCAATCTTTGAGTCGATACTGAACTGTTCCTTTCCCCTTTCCTTCTCGTTCAAGAGCCTGAATGACGGCTTGCTTGGCATCATCACCGTACAACCCGTCAAAGTTTCCCCGTCCTGAATTGACCATCCATCCGAGTCCTTCGAAAGCCCTCCCAGTCTGCTTCGGTTCCCTACCCTCTTCTTCAGACAAGACCTGGCGGATGGGAATATCGTATTTCTTTGCAAAATCAAAGTCACGCTGATCATGACCTGGGACAGCCATTACTGCCCCGGTTCCGTACGATGCAACCACAAAATTTCCAGCATAAATCGGGACCTTTTCACCGGTCAGTGGATTGGTCGCATAGCGGCCAAGGAAGACACCCTTTTTGTCACGTAACATATTGATCCGATCAAACTCAGACATTCTAGCGCATTCATCGGCCAACTCACGATAGCCGGCTTCAAATTCAGTTCCAGATACCAACGATTCGCACAGCGGATGTTCGGGTGCAAGTGTCACGAAGGTCACACCAAAAATGGTGTCTGGCCTCGTGGTAAAGGCCCGAATGACGTCGTTTTGACCAACAATAGGAAAATCAATGTCAACACCATGAGAGCGGCCGATCCAATTGCGCTGCATGGCCTTTACATTCTCTGGGAACTCAATATTCTCAAGATCATCAAGCAATTCATCTGCATAAGTAGTCATTTTCAGGAACCACTGTGCCATGTCTTTCTGTCGAACCTCTTCGGCACATCGCCAGCAACGATTGTTCTTGACCTGCTCATTCGCCAGTACAGTACCACACGGTTCGCACCAATTCACAGGTGCAGTTCGCCTCTCTACAAGGCCCATTTCATAGAACTTGAGAAAAACCCATTGGTTCCACTTGTAGTATGTTGAATCACTGGTCGCGAGTTCTCTTCTCCAATCATAGGAGAATCCCATTCTCTTCAAATCACCGCGAATACTTTCGATATTCGACCAAGTGACATCATGAGGGTGCCCACCAATTTTCTTGGCTGCATTTTCTGCGGGCATTCCAAACGAGTCATACCCCATCGGATACAGTACGTTGAATCCCGCCAATCGGCGAAATCGGGCCATACTATCTCCAATGCTGTAATTCCTCACATGACCCATATGCATTTTTCCGCTTGGATATGGGAACATCTCCAAGCAGTAGAACTTCGGTTTACTGAGATCAACATCGCTGTTGAACACCGCAGCATCATTCCATGCATCTTGCCACTTGGCTTCGATTGCAGCGGGGTTGTATTCCATCACAGCGTCCCTCATGCGTGTACGTGCACCTACGGTGCACGCTTCGCCAATTCAGGGGTATTCTTGAATGAACCGCAACAGTTCACCTCATTCGGTGGATATGTCGTATTCATTGCTGTTCAGCAAAAAGATTGCTTCTCGAGTGAGTTGGTATCGATATCGCATGCCAACCTTTTCTCTTTCGACCAACCCAAACTTTTCCAATGTACGCAGGTGATGACTAATCAATTGCTGGCTGGCCTCCAAACGAATCGCGAGTTCCTTCTGACTTAGATTCACGATGTCATTCTCGGTCGCGTCTAAGAGTCGCAGAATCTTACCCTGCAGGCTGTTTGGATCAGGTGTCAACAATGGAACCGGCAAATCCTCTTCATCAAGATTTGATTGAATGGTTGACGGATAGAATCGGACTAGACGACCGTCTTTTCTACGCCAGATTCTTTCTTCACTTTCCAGGTGTTTGAGGTGATGAGTGAGTTGACCATTGCTCATACTGAGTGCACCGAGTAGAGCCCGGAAGTGAACGCCGGGATTGGCTGTTAGGTAACCCATGATTCGACCACGTTGATATTCACCATCGTGCTCACCATTTCTTCGCACCATACCAACCAATCCGATGCCGACTTGTAGTGCAGGGATTCGAATCCATTCGGTGTTACCCAAGTATAGCAATCCCATAATCGAAAGTGAAGTCGTCGCAACAACCGAGACAGTAGCTGGCGCCAATTCTACAATTTCATCAACGGGGGTCGTTTTCGGTACGGTTGGTTGAATGGGGGTATTGATTTGAGGTACAGTTTCAGTTTCATCTAGTGTTTGTAAGATGATGATACCAGACCAAATTGAACATGATCCTGAAGATTTACTTGATTCTACAAGGTAACTTCCACTGAGACCTGGTTGTGGCATCCATCCACCGTCTTGCATGTGCGCCACAAAACTGTGTTCAGAACCACTTGAATCCGTGAGTAGCCAGCAACCCTGTGCAGAGGTTGTGACATAATTCCAGTCTCCATCAATCACGAGAGGTTCGATAACGTCTTCAGTTGGCTGTTCAACCTCTTGAGTAGTTTCCTCCTCAATTTCTTCACTGACAACTTCTCGCAAGTACAGACCATCGTAACTGTGGGCCAATTGGGCCCTGAAGGTTGGTAGAGAAGTGGTTTCGATTGTAATCTGCCAGTTTCCATGTGCCACTTCTTGGCCATTCTCTGCGAATGGAACCGTCATGGTTGGCCAAGTGTAGCTTTGCAGTGAATCGATGGTCGAGCGTTGGCCACCGAGGGCGTCACAACCTTCGTACCAGATTCTTTCAGGCGCTTCCCCAACCAAGGACAGTTCAAGTTTCAAGGCACAATCTGTGGGCCAGTAGAAGTCAAATCCATCCATGCCAGTATTTGCAATCGTCATTTGGAAGGCAATCCTTTCATTCGGACCATCTGCATCGAAAACCGCTAAATTATCAACTCTTAACTGGAGTGATGATTGATCTTGTTCATCAATTCCGCAGGCGGGATGATCTCCGCTATTTTCGTATTCAAAGGACTGCATGGCTACGATATCGTGATCCGGCTGGGTGACAACCAATAGGTGCATACCATCGCCAATTTCACATCCATTGGAACCGATGAAGTCCCATTGCTCAGAGACGACGTTGAAGGTTGTTTGTGGACCAATCTTTTGTTCAAATCCGGTATCTGGACAAAATCTTGTTCCTCGTGAATCATAGACGATTTCTCCATTTGGTGCGAGAACATGTGCTTCCGCAATGCAAGCGTCTTCGAATACCAATTTGGCGGGTACATCAGCCGTATTGTCGAGGGTAAAGTACCATTCGAGTGCCTCGTTGTTGTCGATGGTCACACTAGGAATCAATTGAGGGAAATCATCGGTGGGGGCATGCATGTATGTGGTTTCGATACTTGTATCCGACCCAATTACACCTGCAAGGGAAATCGGAACGGTAACATCACCATCTTCTGCACCGTCAAAGTCCCAAGAAATCCATCCGAGGGCCATATGTTCGCCTGCACTGATATCTCCAGTTCCGCAAGACAAATCGGTCAGCAAAACGGTTTGAACGCGGCATTGTGAATCAAACGGTAGTGTGATCATATCATTCCCGACATTATCCAATGAAAGGTAAATCATTGCAGGCATTGAAGCGGTATGGCCGACCTGATCACCCAAAGTTTCTGCAAGAATGGCATTCAATCGGAGATTTTCAGGCATTGCAACGCTGCGCTGCAAGGTAAGATGTTCCAGAGATTGAAGTTCGGCTTCGGCCTGACTGAATGCGAATTGTAAATCTCCGCTGGGTGCATTGCCCCAATCCCAATTCCATGTCGATAAGATTCGCTCTTGGCCTGGTTGAATGGCCATCGCTCTACTCTGCTCAGGACATACTCTTTCTTCATCAAGATCCATTCTCCAAGCATCGCTTGAAATTACCAAATCGAAAGGACAGGCAGGGTTGTACACCAATTCCCGAGCCTGATTGGCATGATTTTTGATTCGAATGGTCACCTCTAATTCTGATGAATCGGAATAATACAAGCCATTGACCGGCTCAGTGATGTCGACACGCAACTCAAGATCGGCTTCGTATGGGTCTGCACTGGCCAATGGTGCGAGAATCATCACGAGTAGGAGACCAACCAATGGGGCCGACTTGAAACTCACCTCGCCTGACACAGCCTCCGCCTCAATACGGCAGCATGCTCCTCCCGTTTGAAACCATTGGCACCCCCTAAGGGGGGCCAATGAGTAGCCGAACGATTGATTCACCTCGTCCCAATCGGAGTTCATGGGCCTAAAGGAAGGTGAATTCCATAAATCAAAAATCGACCCCCAAGTCGAAATTTGGGTCACTCAAATGGGTTCCTGGGCCAACATGAACACCGCCTTTATCGACCGAGAAAATCAAATTGTTGCCATTGTGGATCCGTTTGATGGTGAAGGATGGATTGCGGCCTTGCGTGACGAAAACTTGACGCCAACTCACATCCTACTTACTCACACTCATCGAGACCATACTCCGGGGGTCAAAGCGATACGTAATGCCTTTCCGAATATCGAAGTTTGGGGCCACGAAGAATCAGTATCCCCGAGTCTCTTTGGAAGGATTATTTTCCGAAGAACCGATTTTACACATGTTTGGAATCATGCCCCCAATGTCATTGAAACTTGGAGACGTGGTTCAATCGAACTTTCCGTCATTCATTCACCCGGGCATGCTCCTGGCCATGTGACCTTCCACGGACACGGTGTTTATGTTGCTGGGGATCTTTTGTTTACGATGCGCTCGGGACGAGTCGATTTACCCGGGTCCAACCCTTCAGCTCAGTGGCGAAGTCTTGCCTTTGCAAAATCGATTTTGCAAACTCTACCCAATGATTGGCGTCTAATACCCGGACATCGATACGATTGGATTGATGGAAGTACGCCTGATTGGGTCACGATCGAACAGGCACTCACGCACAATTTGTCGCTAAACGCTCCGAATATTGAGTCGTTTGATGCACTTTCCTTCAATCGATTTGACGACGACTTGGCGGCTTAACCTAGCAAGTCCCCGAATTCTGGGAGCGCATTCTTTTCCGCCTCTTGTTGCTCCATGTGAACCTGCCATTCGGCTTTCTCAACATAACCGAGCTCTTTCGCTTTCTCGATTTGTCCTGTCGCCAAATAATGCTCAATCCACTTTTGCCTTCGTTCTTGTTCTTCGTTATTGAATGCCATTTCTTGTGCTTGCAAATTTTTGATTTCTGACAAACGTTTGCGTGCCCCCATTTGTTTGGCGACTAAAGCAACGAAAATGAGTGCCAACATCAGAGCAATCGCTCCAACCATAATGTACAGAATCAACGACGAACTGTCTTCCTCTTCGGCCTGCGAACCTTCAGATTCAGGCTCAGTGACTGTGCAACGATCTCCAATCAAGTGAACATCGGGGTCGTATGGACAGGCATCTGCTGTATCCGACCAACCGTCTGAATCGCTGTCCAAGCACCCGAACTTGTCTTCATATGAGAATCCTTGAACACTCTTGCAAAGATCTGGCTGGAATGCTAAACCTGTACTGTTGTCACCATAACCATCTCGATCTGCATCTTTATTCTGAGTAAATCTCAAGGGGAATGCATCATTGTTTCGCGCATTTTCGACCAATTCTCCTGGCCAGCAATCCAATCTGACGGTTGAATTGTCCTTGTAATTGTCACCGTAACCGTCTCCATCGACATCACTCCATTGCGTCGGCTCATCTGGGAAAGCATCGCCATTTTGAACTCGGGTTTGAATCAAGCCTGGGTCAATATCGCAAGACCATCGGTAGGTATCATCAGAAAGGGTTTCTCCGGTCACATTTGTGTAGGTGTAATTGTCACCATAACCGTCTCCGTCCGAGTCAGCCCATTGGGTTCCATCATTGGGGAAGATATCGATTGAATCAGCCCAACCATCTCCATCCGTATCGGTGCATCCGTACACATTTCCTTGAGTTGAGGTCCCAGGCCAATCAGGACAATCGTCTCCATCGACGGTCAGTTGACTATCGCCATATCCATCCCCATCGGTATCGGTGTCTTGGAAGGGGTCGTCAGGGAAGGCATCTTGCGGATCTGGGGTTCCATCTTGGTCACTGTCAGGACAACCTCTAGCCTCGTCGGTGTTTGTCGTTCCGTACATCATTGGGCAGATATCGTAGTTGTTTCCATCTGGGTTGTCACCAAATCCGTCCCCATCTTCATCCCACCACTGGGTCGGGTCGTCCGGGAACCAATCTCCGTTTTCACCGCTGGGGTTGTCTCCATAACCATCCCCGTCTCGATCGCCACATTGGGCGCTATCTGTTGGGAACAAGTCGGGATTGTTACCGTTCGGATTGTCTCCACAGGAGGACTCAGCATTGTTTCGATCAAATCCATCTCCATCCGAGTCTGACCATTGAGTTGGGTCGTTGGGGAAGGCTTCACCGGCGTTTGCGTATCCATCCCCATCGTTATCTGCACAACCAAACCATGGCTTATCATCGTAAGTCTGCGCAGATTCATTCCATTCGATGGCCTTCATACTGGAGCCTGCTTCACCGGGACACTCGTCGCCCATGTTGCCAGACTTGTTGTCACCAAATCCATCCCCATCTGAGTCATGCCATTGGGTTGGATCGTTGATGAATGCATCCGCATCACCAGCTGGACTTGCCTGACCTTCACCTTCACCGGCATTGCCGGGATCCGACCAACCATCTCCATCAGTGTCAGGACAACCAATGCGATCCCAAACAGAATTGCCCCATGCAAGTGGACAACCATCCCAAGCAGAATTTTGGCTGAACGGTTCATCACCATACCAATCACCATCGGTATCGTTCCATTGTTCGGAATTAAGCGGGAAAGTATCGACATCTGCCAACTGAATCGGTGTCATTGAAAGCCATTGACCTGGCCATTCAGAGGGCCGGACATTTGTCCAAGTAGCGTTGCCATAGTTGTCACCATAGCCGTCTAAATCTGAGTCCGCCCATTGAGTTGGATTTTCATCGAAGTGATCGACACTGCCGTATGGGTTTGGCTGTCGCGGGTCGTTGATATTGGATGGATAACCATCGCCATCATTGTCGGCCCACTGATAGGGATCCGCATCAAATGCATCTCCATCATCAGAGTACCCATCTCCATCAGCATCTGGACAACCATAGACATCCATGTATGATGTACCAAACACGTTCGGACAGGCATCAGGTTCGGTTGCAGGGGCAGGGTTGTCTCCGTAATTGTCTCCGTCCGTATCATTCCATTGTGTTCCATCTTCGGGGAACGCATCATCCGGGTTCAGATAGCCATCGCCATCAATATCGGGATCGACCAACCAATGGTATACCCCCTCATCGTTTCGCCCATGAGCAGAAATGATGTAATTCCCATCTGGGTGCCAATCTAGGCCATTCACCTGACCGCAATTGTTACTCCCACCACCACTTGAACATCCACCCGGTCTTGGTCCTGATAGCGTATCGACTTGCACACCTGTGGTAGCATAGAAGATGTTGATACTGGCTCCATCTCCCTGATAGTATGAGTGTGAGAAAGCCACTTGCGAAGAGTCAGGAGACCACGCAATATCTAGGCAAGAAGTCGAAGTCGTGTAAGACCACATTTCGGCTCCAGTCATTGCATTGTAAATACGAGCTCGAGCATTGCTTCCACCCCAGCCCGAACAACCTGCAATCATGTTTCCATCCGGAGAATAGGCCACCGCGTTCAGATAACTGAACGCGTTCGAAATGGTTCGATTCAAATTCCAAGGATCAACATCGTAGATGTAGATGGCTTCGTAACCACCCACAACCAATCGGTTTCCATCCGGGCTCCAGCCAACAGAGTAGTAGTAAACCGTACTACCCGGATTCAGTGTCTCGAGTAATTGACCGGTCATGGCGTTGAAGATTTCGATTTGCCCATCGCCATTGTTCCCATCTCGGTATCCAGTGACCGCAATCATAGTCCCATCGGGACTGTATTCTAATCCTCCAGCAGTCTCCCCATTGGCTTCAAACTCGTCATACATTGAACCATTGCTCGCGTAGTAGATTTTCACATCATTCCCACTGGTTAGCAAGGCGACAAATTGACCGTCTGGCGACCAGTCAATCTCCTCTGAACCCCCACCACTTTGGATGGTTCTGAGATTCTGTCGTGAAGCAGTGTCCCAAATTCGCAGGTAAGTGTTCCCACCACCCCAGCCTCCAGTTTCTTCAAATGTTGCATATTGTGTTGCATCATCACTGAATCGGACCATGGAGTAATCGTCACTGGATGAATCATACTGATCCTGTTGGTATCCACCATTGGACAACACCCAGGGGTCATTCAAATCGCTGGTTCCATCGCCATCTCGGTCAGGGCACCCCGCACGATCAAGCGTACTGTTCCCAGAGGCTACGGGACAATCATCTGCAGAATCGTCGGTTCCATCACCATCGGTATCATCTGCCATTGCATTTGATACAAACAGTGTTCCTGTCACCATCAAGATAGCAAGAAGAAGTGCGCGCAGCGAGGCAGTGTTCGAAACCAGCCCCCTTGACACCATGCCCCCCGCTACATTTCTCACAATAAGGTCTTCCGGTTTTCTTGCATCACACGCGAGCGCGCGCACGAGGACTCTTTTTGGGGTGAAGTTCAACATCAGGGAGGCCGAGGGAGGACTGATGCCGAGCAACGACCTCCGGGTTCATATCGCGGTCGAGGACCGGTTGATTCTGCATTTACTTGAGCAAGATAATCAGGCCGATCACTACATGGTCAGCGCTTCAGTCACCCGTCCAGGCATTGCTGAAGCGTGTGCCATGCACCCCCCAAATGTCAGTCGTTCAATGCGAGCGATGTTGAGAAATCAGTGGGTCAGTGAGCATACACGAACGGTTCGTGGCGAAAGTCGCCGCCAGAAAACTTGGCAGCTTACAGACTTGGGACGTGCTGAAGCCAAATCACGGAGCAAAATTTTGGGTCAAACACAGGTTTTGATTCGTGACGAAGATGGACAATTACTGGAGGTTGCAGCCTCCCAAGCCAGTAAGAGATTGGCTGCAGACCTGACCCTATTGCAAGTTCTGATGCATGCTCAGCACGAGGGTGTTTTGACTTTTGGAGACATTCGATTTGGAATGATTCAGAATCGAGATGAAGAAGGAAAACCCGCTCCCGGGCGACTCACACTCGGTGCAGGTGCCCATGCCACCTACCATACGGCCCCTCCAGAAACTCGCGATGTACATGGTCGTTCGACAGAATTGTCTGTACTCAACGATTGGATTGACTCAAAGCAATCCTGTATGCTGGTTCACGGCATTGCGGGGATTGGAAAATCCACACTTGCAGCCCACTGGATGAAGCAGAGAATGGATGTAGATGAGCAATTGTCCATTTGTTGGTATCCGTGTCAACCATGGGACACATCTCTGGGGTTGGCCACCTCTTTGCTTCACAGGGTGGGAATTGACGCGGCGCATGACCCCGTTCAATTGATGGAAACCCTGCCATTAACACCCGGTGCCAAACTCGATATTGATGCTTACAGGCGCTTGCTCTTATCGTATCTGACCGACCCCACTGTTTTGCGCGAGCGTTTTTCAGACAATGATGAACCGGGGCCTCCGCCATACTTCCTATTGGTCTTAGACGACGTTCACCACATTTCTGAGGAAGCTGCGGATCTTCTAGGTGCATTGTTGCAGGTTGCTGATGCTTCGCCATTGAAACTGCTTTTGATTAGTCGAACCACACTGACATTCTATGATCGCCGAGACGTCCACACCCGTGAGCGTGTGAGTGAATTGGCTTTGTCTGGATTGTCTGTCGAAGATCTAGATGATTGGATTGCAGAGCTCAAGGAGAGTGATCTGCCTTCTGCTCCAGTGATTCACCAAGTCACTGGGGGCCATCCTCTTGCCATCGAATTAATGGAAATGTATGGTGAAGTGACACATGGAGATTGGTTGCGATTCCTCGATGAAGAAATTCTCGACGTTCTCCCTGAAGATGAACGTGAATTATTGGCCACGTTGGCGGTCTCAGAATTGCCCGTTCCATGGGATGTGTTGGCTCAAGCTTGCGGATACGACGGTAGCCCACCCCCTGCACTTGTGGAGCGTGGATTGTTGCTTGAGTTGAATGAAGGTATGTGGTTGCATGAAGCGCTTCGAGAGCGATTGCTCAGAGAAGTCGGTGCTCCTCAGGAAGAGCGAAAGAAAAAATTGGACAGTGCCCTTGAATCATAGGGTACGGTAATTATCATCGCCATTTGATTCGGGTCTTGTAATTCGAATCAAGTATAGGCGATGTAGAGGGTCGTGCCACACCCATGCCAATGCAGTGGGCACCGGGGCAATGGGTAGTTCAGAACCAAGTTCTCTGTTTTGCCTCGTATGTGTCGTAGAACTCCTGCTCGTTCTTACTGAAGTAGATTACAGCCTCAATGAATCCAATGAGTAAGGAGGCGAATGGAGGCACTAGGAAGAACCACCCCAGAGTCCCCATAAGGAGCATAATTATGCCTTGGGTGTTGTACCCTAGGTAGAACTTATGCGCCCCCAGCCCTCCGAGAAGCAAAGCCAATGTGGCTGCTATGATTTGATTCTTCTCATTTTCACTCCCATCCAGTGTGACTACCTTGTATACCCCAACCCCGACTCTGCGTATGACGATCTGAGTAGCTCTGTCTCCCTTGGTAAGGAACGATACCTCCCATAGCTCGGCCCATTTTCCGAATTTGCCATGGGGGTTAGCGAGTATGTCCTGCAACGCGAAACTGTACTCTGCCCCGTCAGCCCCGCGGATTACGCCACCATCCTCCCCCACGTGAATGATATGCCCTTTCATCGTTCCTGGTTCGGAATTTGTCGAGTCGTCAAC
>CEUJ01054306.1_pt1 | contig 24138 bp, 18 predicted proteins | sample 361531 | NCBI WGS metagenome assembly CEUJ01 (sample SAMEA2622842, study PRJEB7988) | marine metagenome | biome: marine biome (ENVO:00000447); feature: marine epipelagic mixed layer (ENVO:xxxxxxxxx); material: "saline water (ENVO:00002010), including plankton (ENVO:xxxxxxxx)" | depth 140 m | reverse complement strand
AACATTTACAGTGGTGTCTGGGTTTGTGATTAGATTGTGACGTACTTGCATTTCCAATTCAACTGGATTTGTCCAAACTCGATTGTCGAACACATCAATTGCCGGCATGAAGAATTCAGTGTTTTCAGCCATTAATTCAACCATGATTGTTGCCTGAACATGCAAGAAAGTGTGCTGAATAACCGGCTCACCTCCGACTTCAGGTGCAACCGCAGTCCATAGACGCAAGGTGTTCCCTTCGACCAATTTACTAGATGGATCTAGAGGAAGGGTGAGTTGTGGTGGCGTGACAGTGATACTCACCGTGATTTCTTCCCCTACTGAGAGGTATGGGGTGGTACTTGGATGTGCAGCGACACTCCAACCCGGTGCCAATTGCGAGAAACCACAATCAATTGTGAAAACGGCTGGAGAAGTTCCGTTATTCTTCAAAATGTATTGAATGTTTTCAGGTTGGCCCGGGGTGACATTGACATTCCAAGAACTGTGATTCAATGTGGCCTGTAACAAGTCTCCTGCATAGACAAAAGCGGTCGCATCCACAGAGTAAAACTCTGCTTGACTTACAATCTGTAAATCGATTCGATCAATTTCCGACCGGTTGGTTTCGATTGGCAACTGTACGCCTACGGATACCAAGTTGGATCCAAGACTGGCGACATTAATCTGTTGAGCAGTTACATTTGTGGCCCAGCCTTTCATCGAAGTTACACTGTATTCGAACGTATCACCAGCGCCTAAATTTTGCACGATGAAAGTTAGTACCGCTGAATTCCCAGGTTCTACGGCTCGATCACTGGGTGCGAGAATCGCCGCCCTGTAGTCTGAGAATACTGCATTTATCTGCAAATTGCGTTCAATGCCCTCAAACGACCAGTATACGGTAATATCACATGACCCTGAGTCTACCGATGTAGAGTTGACTTCGATCTGGATGAATTCATATTGAGAGGGTTGACTGATGGAATTCGATGAGAGATTCAATGAAGAATAAGTGAACTCCGGTCCATTGCAATCAGAAAGATTCACCTCAAAATCGACAGAAGTTTCCATATTTCCAAGATTTATTGAACTAATTTCTAGATCCCATAACCCCAATGGCAATCGATCGTCAATATCGGGAGTATCAACGATTACATTCGCTTCAGAAACTACTTCGAACAGAATATTACTTTGGGCATTATTCGATGAATCGGAATCAGTGGAGAGAGATGAATCAGCCATGGCAATTTGAATATCAAACTGTCCATATTGACCTTCAACTGCGTCCCATTGGATGACACATTGTTGTTGTGAATTGCCCACAAGTTCGTAAGTGGCGGCATCACAACCAATTTGATTGGCGAAAATAGTTGGTTGAAACGCAAAACTTCCGGTATAATCCAATTCAATTATCGCAGTATGCGGCCCATCATTTCGAACAGTAACCAGTACTTGTTGCACACCAGCAGATAGTATGGCTGCGCCAGCTTCGACATTAAAATATGAGCCAGAAATCCACTGGAGAGGCTCCAACACGATGTCGGTGGTGGGCGGATTTTTTGCAACATCCATTTGGTTATTGTCCTGTTCAACCAATTCTTGTGAAGGCACAATTGGCGATAGGATATGGATAAGCATCAACAAAACCAAAGCGAGACTCGACTTGCCCCCATATTTTTCAGAAAAGATCCACCGATTCAGCATTCCAATCACTCCACCTTGAATTTTGTAACAAATTGCAACTGATTTGCAAGAGACATCTGAGCCTCATATTCCGAATGAGCACCCTTAGCCAGAATTCGAATTCGACAATCTGAGATGTCAACCTTTCTGAATTTCTGATGCTCTTTGTAAAAATGGACATAGACGTAATATGTCCCTTTTGGCGCTTTACCACCACCCCAGTAGACATTTTCTACAGGAGTTTTCGACTCACCTTTTTGATTCATCTCGACATCCTGCACACCTCCATCAGAGGATTTTGGGTTTCGCGGGTGAATGATTTCTTGAGTTGGAGTTACAACAAGGATGTTGAAATCATTTTTATTTTCCCAAAGCAATGAGATTTGCACATCTCCTCCCTTGGCACCACTTTCGCTTAATCTTTCATCGAACAGATCATTTTTCCACTCATCTTGTGGTAAAGGCTGCAAGCCTCCACGCTTGTAAGCCCCGTTTAGGGCCTTATGCAACCGCATTTGCTTGTCTTTCTCAACCTCTTCTGGATTGAGCTCTTTTTGCAATACCTTTCTTCGAGCAATCCGCATTCTTTGTAGTGTATCCGCATGTCGTTTGTCAATATCTTTGAACACAATTGATGATAACTCCGTCAATGATTTTGCATTGGAAATCTTTGTCTTGTAATTCTGAATTTTCTCTCTTTCCGCTTGCAATTCGGCCCTTTTCAAACCACTCTCAATTTGCTTTTTCCTCTTCGCTACAGCCTTGTCGATTACATTGACCACATCATCATTGAGATGAGCATATCGGACTGCAGATAGTTCATCCAAAGATCGAGAGTTTTCAATCACACGCATGATCTTTTCATATTCTGCCTTTTGTTTCGCTAAAGCGCGTTTTCTAGCTTTTTCCTTGAGTAATTCCACCGCTTTCTCGATATTTCTCTTCAACATAATTTGATGAAGAGAGGAAAGATTCACATCAATTTCCGGCATCTCACTGGGTTTCTTAGCGGCCTTCATTTGTTCACGAAGTTGTTTGTACAGGCGGGCTTCTTCCTCCATCCTTGTTCTAAGAGTAGATGCATCCGGCACATCAATAATCGCAATAACTTCTAATTTATCGCCATAACTTGCTTGACCATTGTACAGGTAATAGTCGGCCCCCATTTTCACCCGCAATGTGTAATCAGTAGGGTCTGATTTCCGTATCCCTCGATGCCTATTTCTGTGCCAGATGCATGCGTAATATTTGCCCGCAGGTGGTGCTTTTCCAGCAGGCCAGACAACATTTTCCATCGCCGCCTTCATTTGCGGCTTTGCATTCATTTCCAAGTCGAGTTTACCACCGCAAGAAGATCGACGCTTTCCTCTATGGACAACATCTCCAGCAGGGGTTTTGATGATCAAATCTAAGTCATTCATGTTGTCCCAAATTAAACTAAATCGTAGAGCCCCATCAGCAGCCTGTAATGTCTTTACACGCGTTCGGAATTTCGATTCAGCCTCTATATTGAAATCAACATCAACCGGCTCTTTCTTTACTTTCTTGATCGCCTTCTCAACATACTCGTTAACCTGTTCATCTTCCAACAATATCTCCAAAACCTGTGCTTGGATTCTTTCGAGCTCTTCTTGCTGGTCTTCGTTTACACCATCAATCACGACTGCCTCAACTTCCGCAGACGTCTTCGCTCCCTCGATTTCCTTTCGAAGTTCCTCAAATCTTGCGGCTTGCTCACGTTCAATCCGCTGTCGCTCCAATTCCTCTAGATAATCCAACCGTTCAAGACGGATATTTTCCAATTCTTGGCGTTGCTCTGCATTGACATTTTCCAATCCAATATCAAGCAACTCATCGATATCATCGATTCCAGATAGCAACCCCAAGTAACGATTGTATTGCTCTTCGAATTTCTTCTGCCTCGCAAGCTCAATCAACTCGTTTCTGCACTTCATGCGCAGTTCTAACAACTCTTCGCGCTGAACCTCATTGACACCTTCAATTTGCATTGCATCCAATTCAAGGACGTATTCACAATCCAGAATTTCAACCCGCAATTCTGCATAAACGAGATTTTCTCGCGCGATTGTAAACATTTCAACCAATTCTTTCTCCTGGATGGGATTGACCCCATCGATGGTAATGGAATCCAATTCCTTGGAACTCTTAGCAGAGTCAATAAGCAGACGCAACTCTTCGGTTCGTGCTTCTTCTTTCAGGTGTTTAATCCTCAATTCAAGAACCGACATTCGCTTTTCTCGTCGCTCTTCTAGTTCCGCTTTCATTTTGGTATTGACTCCAGTAAAGACCATCGCTTTGAGTTCATCTTGATCCTCACAATCTAGAATCAAGTTTGACCATTGTTCAAATTTCTCTACCTCGCCACGCTGCCTTTCGAATTCCTTTAGGCGAGAATAATAGAAATCATAGTGACTCTGCAACCTTTCTTCCGCTTCTTCACTGAGTCCACTCATGTCCAAGTTCTCAAGGTAAGCAGTTGTCTGCGCCGCTTGTATCTCTCGATAAAGTTGTTCTTCTCTTCGAAGTATTTCCAGTTCGGATGACAATTCACCAATCTGTTTGTCAGCTTCTTGCATTTCCTGTAATTCCTTTTCACTCATGGCTTCCATTTCTCGCCTTCGAACTCGTTGAATCTCGTCTTCAAAGGACAACTGATAGAGGCGGTTGTAGATTTTCAAGAGGATTGCGTGACGATCATCCAGTTCAACCAGTGTCAAGCCATCAACACTTAGAGACAACAACTCCTGTTCAGTTTCCGTGATGTGCTTCTCCCCCACGCCTCGAATCATTTCAATCAACGAATTGCATTCGAGAATTTTTTCCACAGATCTTTCCCTTATTGAGTGCCTTTCCATCGCAGCACCCTTCAATCTCTCTATTTGATCGATGACTTGCTCTTTTTGGGCCTCATCTTGATTCGTTTCTGATTGGACTTCAGTCTGGAATGGAACCATATCCTGCTCATAATCTACTCTTGGGACGATGAATGAAGAGCCCTCTCCCCCCCTCGGTCCGATGACTCCACCATCTACGTCAATATCGTCCATCGCCAGAGCTCTAATGATTGACGACCCCGTTCGTTTCTTCGTACCCAGGTGAGTAGAAGCCTGCCAAACAAGAACCGCAGCGACAAGAGAAACCACAATCCAACCAATTGTTTGCTCCATCATTCACCCTCCTGCGGGTCCACAGTTTCTTCTCGCTCAACCTTACGTTTGGTTGAACTTTGAACATGAACTGATCGACCCTGCTTGATATATCTGGCAACCAGAGCATCAAGCAGCCTTCTGTGTACATCCTCTGAAATGCCCAACTTTCGACGCTCATCCCACAACAATATCTGTTCAGTTCTTGAGAGAATTCCATCATCCAGATAGACCTCAATTAGTCGACGATATGCATCTCGATCCGATATGGCATAGACCAACTGAGAACCATCAACCGAATCCGCACGATACTGAATTTGATTTCCTAAACTCACAGCTTCGGCATGAGTCATCTCCCGACTGTCATACCTAGACTGGATTTCATTTGCAATCGCCTGTAAACCGAGGATCGTCATTTCACGATTGATACGACGTTGATATTTTCGACCAACCCTCGTCATTCGCATGTTCATGCCACCTCAAAAACACACACCAATCGAGGGGGCTCATCATTCGTGATTTCTCCACGATATTCATTGGACTCATCCCCGTTCTTAACCAACACCCTGTATTCGGTGGAATCTACTTCGGCGTGTTGTTCAAAATGCTCAACAAAGACCTTGAATTCTCCCTTTGGCACGGATTTTTCTGGCCAAAATATGTTTTCAACAGGTTGCTCACTAGTGGGCGCCTCATTCATGTCAACATCCAATTGGCCACCACATCTTGACACTTTGTTGTCAAAAGAGATGCGCTCTCCGGATGGACAGACTACACTCAGATCCAAGTCGTTTTGATTATCCCAAATGAGGCTAACTTGAACTCCACCGGATTGTGCATTTTCTCGATTCAAACGAGCTTGGAAATCATCATCGTTTGTACTTCGTACTTCTTGCCCACTAACTTCATCTAGAGCCGTAGAAGTCCTAACCGCACCTGTTTTTTGTTGCCACTCTTTCCCTATTTGCGCCAATAAAACTTCGGCATTCTGATCTAATCTTTCAGGCGATACCGGTTCATCTTGTGCCGCATCAACGCTATCATCTTGCAAGTCCGCGATCAGTTCTTCGGTGGCAGGACTGGGTTCTGGACTGGGTTCAGGGGGTGGCTGGTTCATTCGGTTCAAGTCATCCTCCAATGCAAACCGATTCGGGCGAGGTTCGGCGACTTCTACAGCCGAAGAACGGACGTTCCCCAGCCGACTTGCTTGAGCAGGGTTTTGTTCTGCCGTGAGAATCCTGTAAACTCCAAATCCAAACAGTGCTGCAATTATGGCGAATAAAGCATATGATTGCACTGCCATAATCTCACCCCTATACAACATCCGCCTCAAGAATAACCAATGCCAGCGGAGTTACGCGATATTCGACACGATTCTCAATGAAGGTCCTCTTTACTAGGCCAAGAGCCTGCATTCTTCCAAGAACCCCACTCCGCATATGCGGCATAACTGAAGCACTCCAATCAGCTTTGGTCCCAGGCCCATACCTCCGGTTGATACGTGCAAGCAATGAGGTCGGCGTATTCGAACCAACATGTATGCCATCCAACACGTGGCGCATGAATTTCCATTCTCGCATCATTTCAGTCCGAATTTGAGACAAGATCAGCACTTGCTCATCAGCGGACAACGAAGGCCCCCTGTGATCCTCTTCATCAAGAACTGGATTGCTGAGGAGCGAGAAATTGCGCCCTACTTCAGTAAATTGGACGCGACCGGTGTCTGAAATACCGATTAATCCGAAATCAATCATTGCCCCTGACGACTGCTCAGCATTCAAACCACTCTTGCGAATGATGTATTGATTCAGGAAGCGTTTAATCGCAGCATCACTAGAGTTGGGGAAAGAGGCATGCAATCGATCGCCACGAGGACGAGCATAATCCTCGTCAATCATCCGCAAATAATCTCGCAACGACCCGACCCGACTCCACATCTCCTCTCGGAATTCTCGAATCGTTGGTCCAACCCCCTCATCGCTGAGCAAAGACCACAATACCCGACAACCAATTTTCAGAGGCAACAGTCTGTTGATGTGACCCGACAGGGCGCCACTTTCGAATGTCCTGCCGACTGCAGTTAGAGACAATCTTTCGACAGAGAGTTGCTCTAATTTCAAATCGTCCAGCGATGGCTCATTGACAACTGCAGCCTGGGCCGAAGACCTATCTCCTGCCCGGCTTTCACTCAGTATTGCTCTGCAATATTCGTCTACACTCATCCCGTGTCGTTCAGCATCTTCGATCAATTTAGCCACCAATGTCGCCGGTAACGACAAAGCAGCCTCCATAGGAGGCACCCTATTGAGTCGACTTATATTTATTCGTCTTTATTCGCGATTTTATCAATTAATTACATTTAATTCAGAACTGACGGGACATAGAAATTCCCAGACATAGATCTCGAAGCCAATTCCCTAAGAAAATGAGCTGTTACGAGTATTTTTTACGGCGGAAAGGAACGCCTCGCATACGAATCCGCTGTAAAATAGCAAATAATTTAATATATTCAAATAAATACAAATTAATACAAAAATATTGTATTAACGAGGTTTCAGGCGATCCTAGAGCAGAGATTTTTGACGCTTTGAACGCATTGCTCGAGCGTAATTCCCCTCAGTATGGTCGGGCGATACCTTAAGGCTAAATTGACGCAGAATATCAGCAATGGCCCCCTCTTTGCTGATTTCTGGTTCACTGGTTTTGGCCACGGGTGGCCTGTTCCATCTTCTAGAAAATCAGAGACCGCTTGAGGACATTGATCGTACAAAACATCTCAAATTCGACATCATTGTTGTGGTTATCTCTGCATTGATGGTTGCAGGATTGACCGTTTGGTTACTCGATGGTTTTGTGAGAACATGGCTGTTGAACAATGTTCAGCTGTTCGACTCGATTGTATCTCAGCCATTGTGGCTACGGATTTCATTGGCATTGGTCATTGGAGATCTTGGATATTACCTCGCGCATAGACTCATGCATACCTCTCCATTGTGGCGTACCCATGTTTTCCATCATTCAATACAGGAGATTTACTGGTTTTCAGGACTCCGATCATCAGCGATGAATTCTCTCATCATCCGATTGCCATATCTGGTGGCCATGTGCATGTTCGCGATTCCAGCCTCAGCAGTCGCCTCGATAGCAGTGGCTCTAGGCCTGGTCAATTTCTGGGTCCATTCCAATCTCAACATTTCGATGGGTCCGCTGAACTATTTGTTCATCACACCGCCATTCCACCGAGTCCACCATTCCATGGCAGAAATCGCAATCGATCGAAACTTTGGGAACATCCTCTCTTGCTGGGATTATCTGTTCCGCACTGCCGTTGACCCCTCTGCAGAATTGAATGTCTCAGAGAAGGGCTTTGAAGTCGAATCCAACCAAGTCATAAGGCAACTTGTCGGCCTCTAAGGATGAATGGCCAATTCCCAATCAAGAGTCGCCCCTGAACCCGTGACCATGGCCCCTACTGAGCAGTTCTTCTCGTGGCTCTTCTCAATTATTCGTTCAACCAATTGACGTGGTACGTCGCCTTCAATGACATACTTCATTCGAACTGCAGTGAACATCCGCGGCGGCTCCTCTCGACGATCTGCATCGAGCTCAATCCACATATCGCGCACATTTTCCATACGGTGCTTGAGGCCAGTGATCACGTCCAGAAGCGTACATCCACCATGTGCAAGTAGGACCAGTTGAACCGGGTTGGGTGTATCACTGGTGTGCATTGGAATCGAGGCCCCATGCTCGTTTTCACCCATCAAATCTTCATCACCTGTCCACCGAACAATTCCTCTCATGAGCGTCCGCATACGTGAGGAGTGAATGAGGGTTAGCATCATCAAGGGCCTCCATCTCGGCGGGAGTGATAGCATGACAGGCACCTCAATCACCATGGAAGGCGGCACCCTAAACGTTCCCAACGACCCCATCGTTTACTACATCGAAGGGGATGGGATTGGAATCGATATTTCCCCCGTCATGATTGACGTTGTCGATGCCAGTGTTGCCAAGGCCTATGGCGGCGAGAAACAGATTCACTGGGATGAAGTCCTAGCCGGTGAGAAAGCATTCAACGCAACTGGAGAGTGGTTGCCTGAAGCCACACTGGACGCCATGCGAACCGGCTTGGTCTCTATCAAAGGCCCATTGACCACACCGGTCGGAGGCGGAATTCGCAGTCTCAATGTTGCCCTCCGACAGAAGTTGGATTTGTTCGCCTGTGTTCGTCCAGTACGCTGGTATGCAGGCACACCTAGCCCGGTCCGAGACCCTGGTGCTGTGGACATGATCATCTTCCGAGAAAACAGTGAGGACGTTTATGCAGGCATCGAATGGGAAGCGGGTTCAGAAGAAGTTGCCAAGGTCATCGATTTTTTCCAGAACGAAATGGGTGTTGACAAAATCCGATTCCCCAACACCAGTGGCATTGGAATCAAGCCGATTTCCAGTGAAGGAACTGCACGTATCGTTCGAGCCGCGATTCAGTATGCGATTGACAACGACAAGGATAGCGTGACATTGGTTCACAAAGGGAATATCATGAAGTTCACAGAAGGTGGATTCCGGGATTGGGGTTACGAACTGGCTCAGAAGGAGTTTGGCGCAACTTTACTCGATGGTGGACCTTGGTGCACCCTCACAAATCCCAACACTGGCAATACGATCACCATCAAAGACGTCATTGCCGATGCCATGCTTCAACAGGTTCTCACGCGCCCACGCGAGTATGGTGTGTTAGCAACGATGAACCTCAACGGCGATTACATCTCAGACGCACTCGCAGCTCAAGTGGGTGGCATTGGAATCGCACCAGGTGCAAACATCAACTACGATACGGGGATTTCTATCTTTGAAGCAACGCATGGAACTGCTCCCAAGTATACTGGACAAGACAAGGTCAATCCCGGTAGTTTGATTCTCAGCGCTGAGATGATGCTAAGGCACATGGGTTGGGGCGAGGCCGCAGATCTAATCGTCAAGGGTATGGAAGGTGCCATTAGCGCCAAGACGGTCACCTATGATTTTGAGCGATTGATGGATGATGCGACTCTCCTCAAGTGCTCTGAATTCGGTCAAGCCATCATCGACAATATGTGAGCGATTCCGATGGATGATATGTTTGGAAATCCATTGCCCGAAGAGTTTCGAGAACGTCTCCTGAAACTCTCTGATGCCGCACAAGCAGATGGCGAACCTTTACGTTGGTTTGAGGAGTTATACTCGTCCGCCAATCGAAATTCGAAAGAAATTCCTTGGGCACGCATGGAACCCCATCCAAAGATGGTCGAATGGATTGCCAGTCAACCCGATGTACAGGGCAAGGCCTTAGTCATCGGTTGTGGGTTAGGCGATGATGCAGAATGGTTGTCAGCGATTGGATTCGAAGTGACCGCCTTCGACATTTCAGAATCTTCCATACAATGGTGCAAAGAGCGCTTCCCATCAACCGATGTCGATTACATCGTCGCTGATTTACTCAATCCTCCAGCGAAGTGGCTCAATGAATATGACTTGGTAGTTGAGATTCACATCTTGCAGGCCATTCCTGAAGAGGTTCGCGACCCTGCTGCCTCCCAAATCCCAGGTTTGTTGAACTCGAAAGGATCGTTGTTGTGTATCGGTCGATTGGCTGGGCTTCAAATTCCAAATGAACCCCCTCCACCCTGGCCGTTGTCTAGAACGTGGTTGGAGGGACGATTTGCATCGCTCAACCCAACATCATTCCAACATTTCACTTACGAAGAATCACCGAGTATTGATCGGTATCTCGCATCTTGGATTGCAGATTAAACCCACTGGCTCAGTTCTCTCGCTGTTCGAACCACACCGAACCCAAACACTTCTTCGAGGGAGCGCCGAACAATCCAGAAATCGGAATCTCGGGAGGCAACCAATATCGAGCCAATGCCTTTGTGGGTCGTTTCCGCCAACATCGCTGCATCTCTCATGATATCACGGTCCCCACGCTCAGGATAAATCGCCTCCCCGTTGATTTTGGTTCGATTATCTAAGGACTGAGCACTATTCGCGATTTTTCCATCGACAACCGCCCAATAGGTATCGCGATGCTCAATCATGAAGTCGATGGTTTGTTGCTCAAATGCTTCAACTTCATCGAAATCATTTGTACCCGGTTTCCAAGTCGAAAAATCCTTGATTACCTCGGTGCAAACTTCCTGAGCTGTTTTTTCATTGATACGCTCATTCCATTGAGCCTCATCAATCCAGACATCATTGAACAGTGAGCGAACCCGTTCGAGGTTGCTCATCATGTTCTTGAATTCAAATTCCGCGGCTTTCGGAATAGACAATTCAACCATGCCCTCATCTGCCTTGAAGCGAACCGTCCGGTGGAAGGATCCATGGGCATTAATTTCAATTCCACCTTCATCACTGAGCAACCACCCGATTTTTTCCTTGGCAGCATCAATCAATAAATTAGTATCAATTAGAATCAACGGCTTCAAAGTTAAATGACGCAATTTCCTTCGAGTACGAATGGGTAACTTGCTTTCATTAAGCCGAAAGATACCATTTTGAATTCGAAGCAGAGCCTTCATCTCATTGATGGCAAACAATCCTGAATTCATGGCACGCTCAAACATCATCAGCCCCTGAGTAGGATTGAGTTGCGCGGCCTCACCAGCCACACTTTCCACTTCTTGTACACTGGGTTGATCTCGTAACAAATCTCTGAATTGGGATTCCAATTTACTTCGCTGACTCCGACGATTGTCTCGAGCCCCATGAGTGATTGCTGCCCTGATTCTCCCCTGCCACAGTTCTTTGGGTAGGTTCCGCGAATTCGGATAAGTGAACAACAAATCCAATTCGTCTGAAGGATAGGTTTTGCGTTGCTTCTCAATGATTTCACCATCTTCCCCTTCGATCGTGAAGGTTTCAGTTTGAACAATCCAATCCATGATTTTCCTTTTGGCAGCCTCTGGCTGTTGGCGTTGCGCATCATCACAAACACGTAGATACAACTGGAACAGTCCAGTCAATGCGGATGTAAGCGCTTGTTGGGATTCCAACATTTGTACAGCTTCAGAAAATCTCCCGGCATGGGCATAGGCAATCAGAGCCCTTCGAGCCAATCGGACTCGATTTTCAAAGCTGAATTCAACATCAAGGCTAGCCTTGTGCAAAGAACGAGCCGCATTCAGATATTGTCCACGACTTTCTTCGATAGATGCAGTAATGATCTGGTACCAAGAAGTTGAAGAAGCATTCAATCGGTGCCACTCTGCAAATGCAGGAATTGCAATACTATCGTGCTCCAATACCATCTGTCGAACCCCATCGACGATTCGGTTTCGCGGTGATTTGCCAACCAACTTTTCGAGGATATCAATCGCCATCTTGGTATGGTCGCTTCGATGATTTTCCAGCAATCGAATGGCACGATTGAATCGAAGCCGATCCAGTACAGCATGGAAGAGGCGCAACTCCACTCCCTTCAACGATGAATTGTCGATGGAGACTCCCAATTTTTCCAACCGATCAGCGGGGACCAACCCATCGCCCCCCTTCAACAAAGCCTGTCTACATTGATTGAATGCCCGAATCGCCTCTCGATTGGCTGCAACTCTGCGTTGGATTCCATCCAAATCCGCAGGTGCACCTTCCAAGAGTTTGATCAATCCAATGGCTGTTTCGGAGAGGACGCCGCTAGATTCCTTCGTCAAGACCTCGATTGCTTTCGGCCGAGCCTCTTCCACCCATTCACTGAGTTTGGCGTTTGCATTACCCGGAAGGAGGTGATAGACCAAGATGGTTCGATGTGGATATGTTGTAGCCCCATCATCGATTTTCATCAATATCGATCCGATTTGAATCGCATCTCCAGCTTGAGTGAACACATCTAGGGCCAACGTATCGAAATCAGTACCAACGAAACTCTCTCTTTCTTGAACTTCTTTTCCTGCCATAGCCCGAAGGTGTACGGGCAATGCTTCGGTTTGTAACACCAACAGAATATCATCATCACTGAATTTGTCGATTTCTGTTTCCACACGGAGAACTAGATTGGACCAACCATCTGTAGAGGTTTCGCTAAGAATTAGTTCAATGATTAAGCCCATTCGATGGGTTTGAGTAATGTTGAGGTTGGCAATCAATTCAAGCGCATCCTCATTTTTGCCCTCGCGCACTAGTGCTGCAATCAGTGCCCATGACAAGGCTCGTAGCGACTCTGCATCTCCTACCAACTCGAGCCCTTTCTTCAATTCTTTAGACGGCAACTCAATATCCTCAGGGATACCCATCCAGGCTTGCTTCCGCATGGCTTCAGACAGCCCATCGGTTCCCGTCGCATTGTAGCATGCATCCCATGAAGATAAGTCTCCACGCCGTAGATTGAACAGAGCGAGATGATTCGCGGCGATGTTAGCGATATTCTGTTGTGAATTCGATAATTCCGATAAATCGGAAATGGCCCCTTCGTCACCAATACCTATACGGCATAGCCCACGGATGAGTACAGCGTCTCCAGAGAGGGAATCCAATGAATCTGAAAGAGCCGGCAACTTCCCTTTCGAATTGAATCCCCGAGAGATATTTTGTATGGCTAACTCAATTTCAGCTGTCAGTTGGAACGGGAACGATTGTTGAAGCCACAAACCCAAAGCAACCCGATCTCGGGCGTCAAAGGATGCCGTCTCAATCCATGCATTATCAGTCTCTGTAGAGACTATTTCAACCGATTTTTTTGGATACATCGACATTTCTGCAAGCAAGGGCGCTTCCTTTGCCATTTTGAGCCAAACTGGATGGACACCCTTCAAGCAAGAGTCACGTAAAGCCTGCAATTTCGAATCCCACGCAGGACTCCATTTGCTCCCCAGGCGTGCCCTTTGTACAAGCATCGCAGATAATCGGTATCCCGGAGAGGCATTTGAAGAAAGCAACACGTCTACTCCTTCAAGACTCAAAGTGTTGGTATTCTTAGGGCGACGACCTCGACCGCGCATTCGTCGACTGGAAGACCGATTATTGCCATCCTCAGCCTTCACTTCTTCTTTATCAAGAGCTACGAGGAGCAGCCCCTTCCAAGGCTTATCTAGCAATTTCCAGGCTGCGGTATCCATGGCTTTACGCCGTCTTTTTTCAGGCGAATCTCCAGCCTTAATCGCCACTTCAAGGCACTCGAGTAAGTGGTCTTCGTTGGTTGCCATCACTCGCCCCCCGCCTACGGCAAGGTTACAGCGAACATCGGACGATTATGAACGCATCGCTGAAGAATAACCCTAGCCTCCGGGGGGCGTGGACACTGTTGATTTAGTCATCCTCCTCCTACACCCCATCGCCGCAATATTGGTGATTGGATGGATATTTCAGCAACAACGAAAGAGGCAGAGAGACAGGCGTTTCAAGAGTGATGAAAGCACCACTCAGGACTATACACGCCAAAAAGAAAGAGACCAAATTTACAAACTAACCTGGTTCTTAGTCATCAGCGGATTCATCGCTAATTTCAGTTACAACATACGCTCAGGGGATGCAAATCTCCAGGACATCATATTACCTGCAGGTGTTGGTGGGCTGCATACCCTAGGGGGCGTCTTCGGAATCGCATTACTGACATATCTCAGGATAAGAAAAAAGGGCCCGAAATCCTCACCATCAGAAAATTCAGAATCAGAAGAAAACCGCACTGGATGGAGTCTTTACGACACGTTGATGCTATTGGTGGTAATCCATGCATTTTTCGGCTTTCTTTGGCTATTCGAGTTGCTCGTCTAGCGGCCCCTCCACTCTCTCATCCAAGCATCAATATTTTTTTCGATATCTTTGGTTTCAACTTCACGTTTTTCGATAATACCAGTGTCTGATAGTGGCTGAATTCTACAACCACAAGCATTTGCATGGCCTCCACCGTCCACATCGAATGCAGTTGCAAGCGTGGTCAAATCAAACAACCCCCCCTCCTTGTGCAGGAATGAATTCGAATAAAATGAAGCCGATAGCGGCCATTGATGCTCCGAGGGTTCAGCATCCCCATGAATGATGATACATGCATCACAATCTCCCCCAAAATGGGCGGTTATCAGGTAGCCATTGGTACGAACTCCTTTCCCATTCAATCTAACGATGGCCATCCGATCGTCAATTTCTGAACACTCGTCAATCATTGATTGAAGTCTAGTAAACTCATCCTTTGCCATACGGACCTTTTCGTGAATCTCTTCGACATTGATTAGCATATCGGGAGAGGCCCCGTCGGTAATTTCAGTTAATAGCAACGCACACAATTCGGGTTCTGAGGCATCCATAATTCTGCCAATCCAAACGATTGGGTGGTTTGAGAGAAATTCTTCTCTGGATATTTTCCCCCCATCCAACTTGTCAACCATATCCATCCATTGTTCAATATCGGACAGGTCGACGATTTCGCGAAAGGTATCAAAGCAAACCCTTGCAGCACTGAGGGCGGAATCCCAGATGATTTTACAACCTCTTGCCTCTGCCTCTAAAATCTGTAATTCCGTGGGTTTGTTGGTTAGATGGTGGTCGATATGCAACCCACAATTTGGATGAAAAGGTAAATCGACGACCGCGGTTTTTTCATGAATGAAGTCGTCTATATCTCCTCGTCGAATCTCTGCAGGGTGGCTAAACCGAACTTCTGCATCGTTCCAAACCCGCTTCAAAATCGCCGCTGACAACAATCCGTCGAGATCACCATCTGCAACGATTCGTTGAATTTGAATCTCTTCCACGGCAACCATGCCTACCCTCCAGCATTGTGGGTCAACCCATTTGGCACTTAGCGTTGGCGACATCGGATGCTGTTGTTGAGAAATGAATTTGTATGGCTCATCCGTTCCAGAGCCATGGAGACGTCTTGTGGCGTGGTTCTGGTCAATTTTGGCAGTGTCTTGCTCTTGCAATATCCCCAAGGGCACTGGGGCTTCCCCAAAGGCCACTACGAGCCCGAAGACGGCGTATATCAACGAACGGCTCTCCGGGAATTGCAGGAGGAAACCGGTATCAGCGACGTTCAGATGTTGGACAATTGGCGAATGCGTACTACATACACCTTCACCCGCAAAGGTCGTCCGATCGAGAAAGAAGTATTCTGGTTCATTGGTGAAACTGATCAGTATGACATCACTTTAAGCCATGAACATCGTAATTTCATGTGGCTTGAATGGGACGATGCAGAGAACCAGTTGGATTTCGATCAAAGCAAAGAGGTATTGCGGGGTGCAAGGGCACAGTTGCGTGCCTTGGGTCGTGAGCTTTAGTCCAACATTCGTTTGCCCAACGGAACCCACAAGGTTTCCGATTCGCCCAGGGTCATCCCAACCCATCGCGCCAGAACAAAAAACCAATCTGAAAGGCGGTTGAGATAAGCAATGACAACATCTCTGACAGCATCATCACCATCACTATCCCGAATTTGTACAGCCATCCTCTCAGCTCTTCTAGCAATCGTTCTGGCCAAATGGATGGTTGAAATTAACGGCGACCCCGCAGGCAATATGAATGAACTCAGTGGCTCCAATTGTTCGGTCCATACATCCATTTCATCACAAAGCCGATCAGCTTGTTCTTGAGAAATTACAGTGACCATCTCTGGAACCTGACCGGGCATGAAAGAACACTCGCCTCCGATATCGAACAATTCCTGCTGGATGAGACCTAACTTGGCAACTGCCGCACTCCTCACGGTTCGCACAGTCGCTCTTGCTCCACCGTCTTTGTGGTGGTCCTCCAACCGATGGAATTCCGACAACACCATTCCGATCACAGAATTCAGTTCGTCAACGGTTCCATAAAAATCGACACGCAGATGTGCCTTTGAAACTCGCTCTCCCGAAGCCAACGACGTTTCACCACGGTCGCCACCACCTGTGTGAACCTTAGTGATGCGGACCATGATAGCGGGGGGATGAATTCGGAACAAGGGTCTTTCGCTAGTTCAAGCACTTTCCGCAGTCGATGGATTTGAGACATCCAACCTGAATTTTTGCACAAGCAATGAACCGAAAGTCAACCAAATGACGAGTTCAAGGAAAACACAGGCCCAATACCAGGCCCCTAGACTCTTCAAAATTTGATTAGCATCGTAAGGTTCGCCATAGAATCCCAAGTAGAGGGCTTGAGAGAGCAGATTCGCACCAAACCAAATCAGTACGATTGCCCAAGTTAAACTCAGACCGACGCTCTTGGTACCACTCTTACTCATTTTTCCACAACGAGTGATTACCCTCTGGGATATTTAACCCCTCGTTCAAATCCCCGAATGACCCATGTTTTTGTTACTCTTCTTCGGAGTGGGTAGGGGACAAGCGCGCCAAGCAGTCATCGATTTTTTGCAGCCATGCATCTTCGATTCCGGCTTCACCTCCAAGCCTTTCTAAGAGATTTACATGCTCTTCGACAGCATCATGATTTCCTTTGAATCGATGAATTCGAATCAATGCTGAATGACTCATTGCATCCAACCATGATTCGTCCACGCTCCAAGATTTCTCAAACATTGAGATGGCCCCCCGTTCACCGTCGATGAGCCCTCGATCTAATTGTCTCAGTGCTGCTTGTGACCAAGAACGTCCTTGCACGCCGATGACCAAACCCTTCCAAAATAAGAACAATTCAAGCAAAATGACAGTGGTCGCGACAAGAAACCCAAACCATTGCTCGGAAGTGGAATATCCATCCCATCCATCGGTCAATATCGCAATTGTGGCCGCGACAAACCACATGCCCGCAAAGGGCGCCAATACCACATCTTGGTTGCGCCGATCATGAACCGCTCCAGCCACCACCCCGAGGGCACCCATCCCTCCAGCGATTACAATCGGCGTTTCAGCAGTGGTTAAGCGGGGAGAATTCGTAGACATTGCGAGAATACCTGCAAAGGCCAACATTAGCCATGCCCAACGGGTCCCAATTTCGGGAAAAGGTTGAGCTCGACTCATCCACAACAGCAAGGCCGCAGTTCCACCCAAGAACGCAATCCAGCCCCACATAAATCCAGCGCGTCGCTTTTGGTATTCAATTCATTCCAGCATCGCCGCTGGGTTCACCATCGTCTCCGCGCCATCCGGGTTGCCAAAAATCTTCATTGTCTAACCAAGCCAACCAATCATCCGCATTCGCTCTTAACAACCGATAAGCCCGTCTCTCCAATCCCTGCAACAGTTCGACATCCAATTCATTTTCAGCACGAGCATCTTTCCACTCAATTTGCATCTCTTTGATTCGTCTCTGGCCTTCTGCATGGTTGTCAAAGTGTTGCTCACAAACTTCTCTCAAATCGGTCAACCAAATTCGCGTACCTTTGATGTGTGGGTCGTCATTGAACGTCTTTTTGCGACGCTTGAACGGCCACCACCCCATGTTCTCGCTGTACAGGTCGACCTCCATGAGTCTTCGCCCCAATCCTGAAGGGGTTTGCCTCTAAGCGATGCACATGGCCAGAATCGTTGTCCACACCCATGGCAAGGCCCGAGAGAAGGGCTATTCACATTTGATTCAGAAATATGCTGAGAGATTAGAAAACCGAGGGGTTACCCTTGTTCCACATTCCGATCGTTTGAGCCATGATGATTACGCCAGTAAAATTGAGGAATCTGCCTCGAGCGGTGTTCTCATCCTACTCGACGAAAACGGAGAGAGCGGCTCCACACAATGGATGTTCACCAATTGGCAAAAATGGAAATTGTCTAACAAGTCGACGCATTTAGCCATCGGCCCTGTGGATGGATTTGCCGAAGCATTCACTTCCAAACATTCGACAATTTCATTGGGTCCGCTAACGATGACCTATGAAATGGCTGCAGTCGTTCTGTTGGAACAATTGTATCGTGCCAGTGAGATCGAGCGCGGTTCAGCGTATCATCGAGAATGATTAGCATTCCACATATTCTACTGCTTCCAATGCCTGGCCGATGTCCACCACTTCATTTCTGGCATTGACATGCACAATTGTCGGTGAATAGGATTGTATCTCACCGGCAGGTATGCCTTCAAAAGTGAGTAAAATGACCAAATCGCCGGGATGGACCAAATGAGCTGCAGCTCCATTGATGCAGATTTTTCCCGAGCCAGCCGGTGCCTTAATCGCGTAAGTTTCCAAACGAGAACCATTGGTCACATCAAGCACATGGACCTTTTCCCATTCTTCGATTCCAGCCGCTTTCATTAGGTCAGAATCGATTGAAATTGAGCCCACATAGTCAACATCGGCATCCGTCACAGTAGCGCGATGGATTTTCGAACGCATGACGAAGCGCATGATTCCCCTCAAACCGAGTGGGCACGCATCCACATATCAATCTCTCTAGTCTCCGTCTTAGAGGCGTTGTCGGGCTTGACGTTGTGCATCTAGAGCACATATGGCAGCCATGTGGACTACATCGCGAACCCCGTCTTCTCTTTGAAGAACATGTACAGGTTTTGCCATACCCTCCAAAATCGGCCCCGTCATCTCTGCATCGCCAAGCCTTTGCAGGAGTTTGTATGAGATATTGGCCGAAGCAAGATTTGGACAAATGAGAACGTTCGCCGGTCCACCCAAAGTCATGAATGGATACTGTTCTTGAATTGATGGAACCAAGGCAGTATCGGCTTGCATTGGCCCATCAATGATGAGTGTAGGATCCAACTCCTTCGCCATTTCAAGTGAATCTTCGATTCTTTCACTACGATATTGGCTCGATGAACCAAAGTTCGAGAAGGACAACAATGCAACACGAGGTTCGATACCGAATCGTCGAGCAACTCGAGCGGTTTGGACTGCAATTTCAGCCAAGGTTCTTGCGTCAGGATAGATATTGATTGTGGCATCACTGATGAACATCAATTGCCCTTTGATGGTCATCATGTAAGTGCCCACGACACGATGTGCATCATCAGACATACCAATGGTGGCTAGACACGGTTTCAGGAATTCCGGATAATCTCTCGATATTCCACCAATAATCCCATCCGCATCCCCCATTTCAACCATCATGGAGCCAAACCAAACTCTCGATTTCAGCAGACGCTTGGCATCCGTGAGGGTAACCCCCTTCCGCCCCCGCTTCTTTTGCAATTCTTCCATGTAGACTCCACGTCTTCGAGGATCTTCTCGGGGGTCGATTTCTTCACATTCAAAGTCGAGACCAAGCGCTTCTTTAGCGGCTGCAATCTCGTGAGATCTACCGAGTAATACAGGGAAGCAAATCCCTTCTTGAATACACTGCGCAGCAGCCTTGAGCATGGTGGGGTGATCACCTTCAGTAAAGACGATTCTTTGACGCAATTTCCCTGCTTTGTCAATGACGCCTCGCATAATCGAACGAGTAAGGCCTAAGCGACCTTCCAACTGATGGCGATAAGCTTCAACGTCAAATGATTTTGCGATTTCAGGAGCAACGACTCCTTCCTCGACAGCGGCCTGAGCAACTGCACTAGCTTCCCAGATTAGAACCCGGGCATCGAAGGGTTTTGGGATCAGGTAATCGGGACCAAACTGAATCTGTGCGCCACCATAAGCCGCCGCAACATCATCGGGAACCGGCATCTTCGCCAATTCAGCAAGCGCCATTGTCGCTGCCATTTTCATACCCTCGGTAATCTTGTCCGCTTGGACATCCAATGCACCCCTGAAAATGTAAGGAAATCCCAGGACGTTGTTGATTTGATTCGGATAGTCAGATCGACCAGTCGCCATGATGGCATCATCTCGAACTGCTGCAACCTCTTCTGGCATGATTTCCGGGGTCGGGTTCGCTAAGGCAAAAATCAGTGGTCTAGCCGCCATCTTTGCAACCATTTTACCAGAGACAATACCAGCCTTTGACAAGCCAAGGAACACATCTGCTCCGACCAAAGCATCGCCCAAACTTCCATCCGGTATATCGCGAGCAAACTTGGCCTTGTATTTGTTCAACTCACCTGCATCCTTGCGGTTCTTGGTCATGATGCCACCCGAATCGCAGACCAGCATATTCTCCTTTCGTACACCAAGTCGAATGTAATGTTCAGCACAAGACAATGCGGAAGCCCCCGCTCCCGAAATCACGACCTTAATTTGCCCAATTTTTTTGTTTGAAACCTCTAAGCCATTCAATAGTGCAGCCCCGGAAATGATTGCAGTCCCATGCTGATCATCGTGCATCACAGGGATGTCTAGTTCCTTGACCAAACGCTTCTCAATTTCAAAGCACTCAGGGGCTTTGATATCCTCTAAATTAATGCCCCCAAAGGTGGGTGCGATTCGCCTCACTGTATCCACAAATTCATCAATGTCTTCGGTATCGACTTCGATGTCAAAAACATCGATATCTGCGAAGGCTTTGAACAACAAACCTTTGCCTTCCATGACAGGTTTTCCAGCCAAGGCTCCGATATTCCCTAATCCTAATACAGCGGTTCCATTTGAAATCACTGCTACCAAATTTCCACGTGAGGTATACTCCATTGCTTTCTTTGGGTCCTTTTCGATTTCGAGGCACGGATATGCTACACCTGGTGAGTAAGCAAGAGAGAGTTCGCGTTGTGTTGCATGGGGCTTTGTTGGGAGGACAGTGATTTTCCCTGGAGGTTTTGTCGCATGGTAATCCAACGCATCTTTTCGGAACTGTTCCTCAGACATACGCACCTCTCCGATTTCTCCGGCTTACGGTCTATTCTATTCCCTTTCCCCTCGTTTTGTTTGTCATCCACCGGTTCTTCGGTATTTTCAACAAGTTCCGTGTTCGCATGACTGCGAACATCATTCGAACAGCAACAATGGTTTTTTGTGTTCAAACAGCTCTTTACAAGTCAAGTGGTATACTTGTATACCATGCGGCTCAACCAGCCACACACTTCAAATGGCTCAGGAAAGCCAGCCCACCCCATGAGTACCCGCGCCAATCGCCGAGCCCTGACATTGGTTTGCTTGATGATTCTCGCATCTTGGACACCTTTAGCATCGCTGCCAACCGCTAGTGCCCACGGCGGAATTATGGCAGAATGGGGTAGTGAAGGTAGCAATGATACCGGTTGGATGCGGATGGATGCAACTGGTGCGGACCCTTCCTCTGCTCAGATGGCCATGAGTAACTTGATGATTGATTTTGCACCTGGTGCAGAGCTTTCAAATCTGACGTTCGAGGTCCGCGTCAACGGTTCCAACGGCACATGGATTCAGGAACCACAATTGCTCCTCCCCGATGCACCCGCTAGTATCCTAGATTGGCGTGGGCTCGGTAGTTTCGGACAACAGAACGACTTCATCAATGGCGATCCACATAGCGGCCGATTATCGCCAAACAGTGATTCGAATGCCGGCTGGGTGTTGCCAGGTGGATCCACCGTCACTGATGTTGTGATTGAAGCCCTGCGTCCCGCTGACACTTATGTCTCGACTTTCAGATATGACTTGGTTGTACAAGACACTGCCGTTCACCCTGTGGACGGTCGCCTTTACGTCGCATTAGAGAATGCGGTGTTGCAGGTCGATGCAAACAACAATCCGCAGATGATTCACTGGTTCGACGAAGAAATGGAGCCATTGGATATGACGATTGACCCCTCAGAGGGCATGCTCCACGTCACTTGCAATGATGGCTTAATCCGAGTGTTCTCGCTTGCAGATAGTTCGCTGGTTGGAAACTACACAAGCCCTAGTGGCGCAGTCATAGATCGAATCGAAAATGTTGGCCCTGGTTACTTCCTAGCTGCCAATGGGGACTCTCTATGGCAAGTCACCGTTGGACCCAATTTAGCAACGACATGGGTCAATGCAGCGACGCTTTACCAAGGACAGATGGAGATTTCAGTCACCGATATGCTTGTTGTCAGTACTGATGTATGGATTGGTACTGATGGCGCAGGATTGTTCCATTATAGCGGCGGTTCAGTCCAGCAATACAGTAGCCAAAACACCCTTCCTAGCGACAGTGTTGTTGATTTGGAAATCGCAGGAACTTACTTGTTGATTGGCCTTGAAGATGCAGGCGTAGCTCGAAGAGATTTGTCCACTGGCAATTGGTTGGCCACTTGGAATACAGGAAACTGGCTTTTCAGCGACGAAATTACATCCATTTCATCGATATCTGGTTGGATTCACATCTTAGCAGATGACCAAGTTTACTCATACAATACCAGCAGCCTCTCCTTTTCTTCATCCTGGTCTCTCGCCGATTTAGATCTGGCACGCTCACCGGGAAAGAATCTGATTCCATGGCCTAGTGGTGGTGCACGTGCACCGGCTGCTGACCAAGTCTTAGTCGACGATGGTTCTGGTATGTTCACACTTCTCCATCCACAAGTGCAGAATCATGGAGCACCTAGCGCAGGATCTCAACAGTCTTGGCCACAGCTTGTGTTGGCTTCAGGACCATCCTTTTCAGAAATGTCAGATGCAATTGAACTGAATGGAATTTTGTACATTCTCAGTGAAGAGAATCATATTGAGCGATACAACATCACACAACATCGCTGGCACACTCCTTTGGAATTACAAGTCAACTCAGGTGCAACTTGTATTGCGACCGACGGGATAGATCTCTTCATTGGAACCGACTCAGATGGGATTGTACACATCTCGACAGATGGTTCGGCGATTGCAGCATGGGACGCTTCCGATGGCCTCTCAGCAGATGAAGTCACGGACATGGCTTATGATTTCAATTCGGGTCGAATGGTTGCGATTCACCCCTTCTCCGGAATGTCACTGATTGATTCTAATTCCACTACGGTAAACGAAACTTGGACAACCAACCAAGGTGGCCTTCAATCGAACCAAATGAATACTCTTGCAGTTCGCGGTGGTATTGCATACCTTGGTACTAACAATCGAGGAATCGAACGGATTGACCTTGTCAATTCCACACGACTTTCTCCATGGACGTCCACCGGCCTTGACGACTTGGAATCAATGCCAATAGCCATTGATGGTGATACGCTTTACCTTGGGGTATACGACTACGGCGTAATTGTCTACAATGCTACAACTGGTGAGCAAACCGACTTGTGGCAACGTACGGGTGGAAATCGACCCGGAAGCAATCAAATCCCATCAAACGAAGTTCTTTCTCTTGCTGTAATTAGCCCAGGCACGATTCTCGTCGGAACTGCTGACGGTGGCGCTCAACGCACGTCTAATGGGTGGACTGAGATGGGCAGCACGGGTAATGAATTTGCAGATGAATTCTATGATTGGGATTTCGATAACCAATACATCTACGCAGCTACTGAAACCGGTGTTTGCCAATGGTCGCGTTCTAACCTAGCCTTCCAGAAGTGTTGGGACGACAATCCAGATGGCCTTCCTGCTCAGTTTGCATATTCGATCGAACTTATTGAACCCGGTCGA
>CEUJ01074694.1_pt1 | contig 24202 bp, 24 predicted proteins | sample 361531 | NCBI WGS metagenome assembly CEUJ01 (sample SAMEA2622842, study PRJEB7988) | marine metagenome | biome: marine biome (ENVO:00000447); feature: marine epipelagic mixed layer (ENVO:xxxxxxxxx); material: "saline water (ENVO:00002010), including plankton (ENVO:xxxxxxxx)" | depth 140 m | reverse complement strand
AAATTATTCCAAGTATTTTTATGGTTTTCATTATCCATAAATTTTACTTTTGTCTTGCTTTAAATTTAGGGTTTGTTTTGTTAATCACGTAGACTCTTCCTCTTCTTCTAACTAACTTTGAGTTCAAGTCTCTTTTTTTTATGGATTTTAGTGAGCTTTTAATTTTCATAGTTTATTAATGCCGGCAACGTCCTACTCTTCCATGTCTTAAGACAAAGTACCATTGGCGCAGAAAGGCTTGACTTCCGAGTTCGGAATGGGATCGGGTATAACCCTTTCGCAATAATCACCGGCAAAAAGGTTTATACATAAATAATGTGTATTGTAAACTACCTTTTAGTCAAAAAATAATAAGTAAAACACTTACTTTTTGTGTATTTTTATAAAATTCTCAATGTAGCTTCTCAAACTTATTTTACCAAAGTTTCTATAGATTTTTTTAGATAAAGCTAAATTTGTTAATGCTGAAGCGTACCTCTCACCTTTTCTTGGAGGTAAAAATTTTATTTTTGATTTAAATAAATTCGCTATTTGAATAATCGTATAACTCTCTTTACTAGAAATACTATAAAATCTACATTTATTGTTCTTCCATGCTTTATAACAAATTTTAATTGTATCATTTATATGTGTGAAACGTCTTGATTGTGTTCCAGGTCTAACAACTGGTAAAGGTTTGTTATTTAAATAATTTTCTTCAAAAATTCCTATTACTGTAGCCATATTTCCTTTTTTAATTTGATTGGGTCCATATACATTATAAAAAAATATTACCTCGTACTTGAAATTAAACCATTTCTTTAAATTTCTTAACAATTCCAAATTTTTTGCTTTTGTAAATGCATAAGGTGACAAATCCTTGTCCTTACCTTTATTGCCTAGTGATGCTGATGTTGCTGAATAAATTAACTTTATTTTATTTTTTAAACAAAAATTAAATACTGCATTTGAACCAATTGTATTAGATTTGATACATTTGTTCATTTGAAGAAAGCTTTGATATATTCTTGAAAATTCTCCAAAATGAAAAATACTTTGAATTCTTAATTTATATTTACTTAAAATTCTTGAAATATCTTTTGTATGAGCTTTTAAATATTTTACTCTTTTATTTTTTATGTGATTTTTTTTAGATCCAGACGAATAATCATCAATACTAATAATATTAAGATTAGTTTTTTTGATTAAATATTCAATTAAATTTCTCCCAACAAAACCACAGCCACCAGTAACAACAATTATATTTTTCATCTTTTATATTTTTTTAGAAAATCTTTAAATGTTAACTCAAAACCTTCACTTAAATTTGTTTTAGCTTTCCAGCCATATTTTTTTGCTAATTTTGTATTTAATATTTTTCTAGGCGTCCCATTTGGCTTAGATAAATCTTTTTTAATGTTCAATTTCACTTTAAAGTTTTTTATTAAAAATTTTGCATATTCCTCAATAGTTTTTTCAATACCTGATCCGATGTTAATTAATGTATGTTTTGTTTTTTTTCTTAAAAAAAATTCGCAAGCATCTGCTAGATCATCTACATACATCAATTCTCTTTTGGATTTTCCATTTCCCCATATTGAAAAATATTTTTTTTTTTTATTTTTGGCTTCGTACACTTTTTTAATTAACGCTGGGAAGAAATGTGAAGTGGATAAATTATAATTATCATTAGGTCCGTAAAGATTAGTTGGCATCAAACATAAGTAATTTAATTTATATTGTCTGTTATACGCTTCGCACATTTTAATTCCTGCAATTTTTGCAATTGCATATGCATCATTAGTTTCCTCAAGCTTTCCATTCAAAAGTTGATCTTCACTTATTGGCTGTCTTGAAAACTTGGGATAAATACAACTAGAACCTAAAAAAATTAAATTTTTAACACCAGCTAAGTAAGCAGAATGAATTAAATTTGTTTGTATCATTAAATTTTCATAAATAAAATTAGCTTTGTAATTATTATTAGCTAAGATTCCACCAACCCTAGCAGCTGCAATTATTACACAATCAGGTTTATTTTTTTTCAAAAATTTTTCTGTTTGTTGCTGATTTAATAAATTAAGTTTTTTTTTATTAATAGTAATTATTTTATTGTAATTTTTTTTTTTAAAAAATTTAACAAGAGCTGAACCGACCATCCCTTTATGGCCAGCAATAAATATTTTATTATTTTTATTGATTGCCATTTATGGAATTTATTTCAAATTTGACCATTTCATCAATTAAGGTATTAATATTTTCTTTAGGTTTCCATTTTAGTTGTTTTCTTGCCCTTCTTGCGTCTCCTAACAGAGTATTTACATCTAACGGTCTGAAATAATTTTTATCACACTCAATTATTATATTACCCTTTTCATCAACACCTTTTTCTTTAATTCCTTTACCAACCCATTTTATTTTCATTTTTAATTTTTTTGCAGTCATATTAATAAATTGCTTTATTGAATATTGTTTTCCTGTTGCAATAACATAATCATCTGGTTTTTTTTGTTGTAAAATCTTCCACATTGCAACACAATAATCTCTTGCGTGACCCCAATCTCTTTTTGAATTTAAATTACCCAAAAATAGTTTATTTTGTTTTTTTAATTTTATTTTACAAAGAGCAGAAACAATTTTTTTTGTAACAAATGTTTCACCTCTTCTTGGACTTTCATGGTTAAAAAGTATACCGTTACAAGCAAAAATGTTATATGCCTCTCTATAATTTTTTGTAATCCAATGAGCATATAATTTTGCAACTCCGTAGGGGCTTAAAGGATAGAAAGATGTTTTCTCATTTTGTGGTATGGATTGAACTTTTCCATATAATTCAGATGTTCCAGCTTGATAAAATTTTGTTCTTTTAAGCTTATGAAATTTAATTGCTTCTAAAATTCTTAATGAACCAAGTGCATCAGCATTCGCAGTATACTCAGGGACTTCGAAAGATACTGCTACATGAGATTGAGCTGCTAAATTATAAATTTCATCTGGTTTTGTTTTTTTAATTATATTTGAAACAGATGTTGAGTCGGTTATGTCTCCGTAATGAAGTCTAAAGTTATAATTTTTTTCATGAGGATCTTGATAGATATGATCAATACGAGTTGTATTTATACTAGATGATCTTCTTTTAACACCATGAACAATATAATTTTTTTTTATAAGAAGCTCTGCAAGATATGATCCATCTTGACCAGTGATTCCAAAAATAAGAGCTACCTTTTTTTTCATAAATTAACTTAATAGACTATTAATTATTCTCAGTAAAGTAATATAAAACTTACTTAAAAATATTTTTACAAAAATTTACCAATTCTTTTTTAAGAGGTTTTTTTTCAATTTTTTTTAATAGCTTTTTATTAGATAGTGTGAAGGAGTCTGTTCTTAAATTGGTAAATTCAATTTTTTTGAAAAAATCTTTATCAATCCATTTTAATATATCTGAGATATATATTTTTTGTGATATAGAAACATTATAAATTCCATTAACGTGTTTGGTTATTAAATCAGTTAAAATATTACTAAATTGAACTATAGATAAAAAATCTTTGTAATCATTATTTACAATTATTTTCTTATTTTTTTTTCTTAAAATAAGATAGTTATCAAAAAATAATTTGTGATTATTACGACTACTCTTTATGAATTTATTCCCAATAATGTTCCCAATTCGCAAAGATAATAATTTATTTTTTAATCTCTTTTTTAAAAATACCTCAGTTTTAAGTTTATTTTTACTATAAAAACACTTTGGTCTCTTAACTCCATTTTCAACAATATTTAGCCTAGGTAAATAGATTTTTCTAGTATTAAGGAAAATATAAATAAATTTTACTTTTTTAAATTTTAGAATAAATCTTTTATCTAAATCATTAAATACTTTGTATCTTTGTTCAATATAATTCTTATGTATAGTTGTATTAATCACATAAGAAAATTCAGAAAAAAAAGAAACTTTTTTTTTCATAACTTTTCTGAAAGATAAACTTTTAATTAAAAACTTTTGAGAAAGATATTTTTGTAAATTACTTCCAATAAAACTTTTTTTACCGATTATTAATATTTTAATCATTTATAAGAAAAAATTTACAATGTTTGTTATTATCTTATCCAATGTGATTCTGTCTTTTATCTTTAATTTTTTTGAAATATATGAAAAAAATTTATGTGCTTCTTTTCTTCTATACCACCAATTTTTTGAGAATGTTTTATAATTTGTAGAAGCTGAATTGTCCAACTGCCTATAGTAGGTAAGATGTTTGTTTAAAATAATTATTTCTCCAAAAGTGAGAAAATTTGAAATTGCTATTCTGAAATCAAACCAAATTGATGGATATTTTTTTATTTTAATAATTTTAAATATTTCATTTGCATAACTTCTCTCGATTGCAATACAGCTTTGTGGTGTAAACCTGGGCCAACTACTAAAATAAAATTTTTTTTGAACAAACTTTTGCTTTATCAAATTTTTATTGGTTTTAATAATTGGTATATCAAATAGGGTTTTAATATTTGTTTGTTCAGTAAATTTTTTAACAACTAATTTAACTTTATTTTTTTTAAAATAATCATCACTGTCTAAAAAGAAAATATATTTCCCTTTAGACTTATCAATACCCTTGAGATAACTATTAATTTGATTGTAAGAACCAAAGTTAGTTTTTGTTTTATTTACATAAAATTTAATTTTTGGTTTATATTTTTTTAATATTTCAGAAGAATTATCATTAGACATATCATCTATTACAATAACTTCTTTATTCTTGTAAGTTTGACTTAACGCAGTATCTAAGCTTTTGCGTAAATACTTTGCATTATTAAAATTTACAATAACTATGCTAACTTTAGGATTTTTACTTTGATTCATAAATATATTCGAAAGATTTTCTAAATTTCATTTTTAATTTATATTTTAATGAAAAATTATTTTTTTTTAATAATTCATTAATATCTCTAAATTTATATTTTTTTTCTATCATCAAATCAAAATGATGTTCAAAATATATAAATCTAATTTTTTTAAAATCTAATTGATGAATTCCTTTCAATATATTGAATTCATATCCCTCTGTATCGATTTTTAAGATATCAATTTTTTTTTCTTTTTTTAAGATAAATTCGGACAAATTTACCACTTCAATATCTTGAACACCCAAAAAAAATGATTTTTTCTTCCCAAAAACTAAAAATTTTTTTTTTCTTTTAAAATATTCAGTATTAGTGTTTATTTCGTTTATCGTCGATGAAGCGCTATCTATAGTAAGATTTAAATTTTTTCTTTCATTCTTGAAACCAACACCTAAGTTAAATAAATGTATTCTTCTATCAACAAATCTTTTTTTAATTTTAGAAAATAATTTTTCGTTTGGTTCAAAAACAAAAATTTTATTTACATTAAAATTGTTTAAAAAAAATTTAATTGTCTCACCTTTGTGAGCTCCTATGTCAATAACATTGATTTTATTATCATCTAAATTTTTCTTAAAAAATTTTAAAATTCTTAATTTGTCAAAATAATCAATAAAACTAATAATAAAATTAATCATTCAAATTTATTTTCTTGAAACCATATCCATCCAAAGAAACTTGTCAGATTTTAAATTAGGATTATATGAACAAGGAGTTTTGCTTGCCCAACAAGTATTTTCGATAGGACTATATATTATAATATTATCTGTTTCTAAAATAACTTTAGAATTTACATTATCTGTAAAAAAATATGGACTTTTGAATGGCTCATACCCATAAACTTTAATCTCTTTATCAATTCTTAATAAATTTCGAAAATTAAAAATAACAATCGACAGAACTATAAAAACTAAAGTAATCTTGGCTATATGTTTTTTTGAAATATTTAGCCTACTTATTATTGATGAAGAAAAAAGTATCATTGGTAAACCAATTAATACATAACCTCCATATCTCATTGATGGATGATTTAGGAACCATTCCACAAGAAAAATAAATATTATAAGATAAATCAAACTATTATTATTTTTATTTGGTAATAATTTTTTTTTCTTAAAATAAAAAAACGATAAAATAACCAAAAAACATATAAAAATTACTCCGAATAAAGTATCAGAAACTTTATTAAAAAAATGTCTTTTAATCCAATTATCTAACCAAACAAAATTTTTTATATATTCTGTTTTTTTCAGTTCATGAGAATAATTTGGACCTCCGCCTGCTTTTGCCCACCACTCATAATGATTTGACATCTCTTTAACCTCTTTATTTGGAATTGACCACTCGCTTTTTATAAAACAGGTTTTCTCAGCAGGATACAAAAAACAACCTGTGTTTAAATAATAAGTTGTTAAGTTTAAAAAAATACTAAAGAAAATAAATAATATAATTATTGAATTTTTTTTTTTAAATAATTCATTGAATAGTTTTTTCTTAAAAAAAACAATGGGCACAAGTATAAAATACAAATAGTAAATTGCTTTCATACTTGCAGCAAAAGAAATTAAAATTACCAATAAGGATATATTGGTTAACATAATTTTACTTGATTTTTTATTATTCAAGATTTCAATAAATAATAAAAATATTAGAATTAATAAAATTTGTGATGATCTATCTGTTCCGTGCTCTCCAATTCTATAAAAAACTATATTAATAAAAATTAAACTTATTAATGAAAAATAATAAGTTATGTTCTGAGAATCGATGTCTTTATCAAATATTAATTTATGAATTAGAACATAATTAACAAAAACTAATATATAAAATGGACCTATGTGAAATAAATAATAATCAATTAATGGTAAAAACAAAGTTGAATGATAATAAAATAAACTTGAGAATGTTCTAAATCCATGGCTAAAATTTCCAGTGCCAACAATAAAGCTATTCTCAGATAAATTTAATGCATAAGTAAGATGATAATAAGAAAAATCATCATGATTTTTAAATACGTATGCTCCAATTAATAGAGATAAATATAAACATATTAAAAATTTATACTCAAATTTTTTTTTTTCCTTAAAAAAATATGAAACAAAAAAAAATATTCCAATTATGTGGATTAGAAAATTATGTAAATAATTATGAGCATAAAAAAAAGACGAGGTTATGGCGATAATTGAAATAAAAAAAAAACCAATGATTCCATACCATCCTAAGTTTAAATTGATTAAATTGTTATTAATTATCTTTGAAAATTTAAGCCCGTATCCTATTGAGGAAAATAAAAAAATAAATGAGTAAAATAAAAAGGTTAAATGATCTATCACTTTAAAATAAATAGTTTATAAATTTCTTATGCCATCTAAAATGTTTAATAACAATTATTTTAATTTAAATAAAGAGATACTATTTTTATTTTCACTTTACATAACTTTATTAATTAGCTTTTTTTATGGAGAAAATTCAACAGGTGGAGCTATATTAGATTATAATAATCAAAAATTAATAACCACAGAATTTGAATTAAGTTTCAAAGAAACGCTTTTAAATTATGATAATTTTTCTACAAGACATTCTCCAGTATTATTAATTATTTTATCTTTTTTAGAAAAGTTGTTCTTAAGCGATTTATTGATCAGAATAATTCACCTTCATTTCTGTTTATTTCTTCCATTTTTTTTTTATAAAATATTAAAAATAAAATTTTTTGATGTTGATAAAACAATCTTATTCCTAATAACTGGTTTAATTTTTTTATCTCCAACCTTTAGAAGTCTATCCATTTGGCCAGATAGTAGAATACTGGGATTAACTTTTTTTACTTTAAGTATTCTGTATTTTCTAAAGTTTAAATTAGAACATAAATTTAATTATGCGTTAATTAATATTATTACATGCGCTTTTAGTGCTTATATAAGTCCAAATTTTGCAGTCTTCTCTTTATTTTTTTTATACAGCTATATCAAAATATATGGATTGATATCAAAAAAAATATTTATAGTTTGTTTTATAAATTTTATAGTGTCTATACCTGCAGTATATTATATTTTTATTTTAGATATAAATTTTCTCAATAAAACTGCTGCGACTAATTTCAATCATAATGATAAAATATTTTTTAATAATATTTTTAATGATATATTAATTACATTCTCGTTAATCTTTTTTTATCTTCTACCTTTTTTAATAGAGAATATAGTTAAATATTCAAAAATATTTAAACTTTCTAATTTACTTTTTTCAATAATTATTTTTTTATTATGTATAAATTTTTTTAACTATAATTATAGTTACAGTGGGGGTGGGATTTTTTTTAAAATCTCGAATTTTTTTTTCAATAATAATTATTTATTTTTTATTATTGGATTTATATCAATTTTAATTTTTTTACCTTATTTAAAAAACAATAAAGAGAATTTATTAATTTTAATTTTAATTTTGATTAATAATCCTCAGTATACTATGTATCATAAATATTTTGACCCTTTTTTACTAATAATGTTTTTTTCTTTATTTAATTTTGAAATATCATTAAAAGAAAAAAGAATTAAAAGTTTTTATTTAATATATTTTTACTTTTTAACTTTTTTAATTATTAGTAACTTAAAATATTTATGGACAACTTGACCCTAGTTATACCCGCAAAGCAAGAAAAAGAATCTTTACCCTCTGTTTTAAAAGAATTAAAGAAATACAACACACATATAATTATAGTTTTAGAAGAGAGCGACAAAGAAACGATATCATCAATAAAAGAATTTGATTGTAATATTTTATTTCAAAAAGGGAAAGGTTATGGTGATGCTTTAATACAAGGTATCAATTCTGTTAAAACTGATTATTTTTGCATATTTAACGCAGATGGATCTTTTAAACCTGAAGAGTTAAATGGTATGCTAGATTTAGCAGTTAACCATAATTATGATTTAATTTTTGGTAGTAGATATGAAAAGCATTCTAGCAGTGAAGATGATACCATAATAACATTTTTTGGAAATAAGATTTTTTCACTTATTGGAAAAATTTTTTTTTCATTACCTATAACAGATATACTTTATACCTTTGTGCTAGGGAAAACCAAAAAAGTAAATAATTTAAATCTTTTAAGTAAAGATTTTTGTTTTTGTGTTGAGTTACCAATAAAAGCATACAAAAATAATTTAAATTTAACTTCAAGTCCTGCTAATGAGAGAAAAAGAATTGCTGGAACCAAAAAAGTTAATGCATTTAGAGATGGTTTTAAAATATTAATATCAATGATAAAATTGAAATTTAGTTAATTTTCAAAGATTTATGTAATAAATAATAAGCTATCAAATAAACTGAAACATTTAAAATTACTAAAGACATCTGAAAATTTGTAGAACTCGGTTTTAAACAACATAAAAGAAATATTAGAAAATTATAAAAATTTATAATTAGACCAGTTAAAGAATTTAAGAAATTTTTAGGATAATTTAATTTTTTTTTTAAACTTTTGAATAATAATTGATGTAAATGATTTATATCAGGTTCCATAGGTGAATATTGTTTTTTCAATTTTCTTATCATTGAAAATAATAATTCAAATGATGGATACCATAATAAAACTACTATAAAGTAAGGGCTTAAATTTGTATTTTGGTTAAATAGATCGATTAGTATATATCCTGTAAATATTGATGTAAGATATATGCCATTATCACCAAGGTAAAAATAATTTAATAAATTAAAAAATAATAAAATAAATAAACAAATTGTAAAATTTTTGATTAACTCATTATTATATGCAATTGTTTCATTTTTTAATAATAATACTAAAACAATATATATTAGTGAATAATATCCAATAGATAAACCATTGTTACCATCTATAAAATTTGATCCATTTATTAATACTAGAAAACAAAATAAAACAAAAAAAATATTAAAATACTTATTTAATAATAAAAAGTTAATAAAATCTACTCTTACATCATTAATTGAAAGTTCATAATAAATTACAAATAAAAATAAAAATAATATTTGTATTACAAATCTTTTAGATGGAGATTTAATTACATCTAAATCTGTAACTATACCAATTAAAAAAAATACTGTTAAGTATATTAAAAAAATTACTTCTTGGTTTAAATGAAAAATAAAAAAAATTAATATAAAAATTCCACCTGTTAGAGGCACTCTATTTTCTTCAGAAAGCTTTTGATGAAATTGACCTGTATTATTTGCTAAATATTCTTTTTTTTTAAAAAAGAAATTTATTAAAAAAACTAAAATTATAAATATTAAATAACTCATTATTTTTTTAAAAAGTTAAAAGATAATATAAATAAATGATAAAGCGATAAAATAACCGTTTTGTTCAAATAAATACGATAGACTCTATAGCCATCAATTAATTTTTGCAGTGTTGATGAAGATAATGAGTTGTTTAAAGACATCCAACGAGTAAAATATTTATTTATTCCATAAAATTTGTGACCTTTTTTGGCTAATCTTAACCATAAAACATAATCTTCTTTTGTTTTTAAATTAACAAAAAAATTTTTTTTTAAAATTTTCTTTTTGAGAATTACTGTAGAGAGACCAATGTCACAAGATTTAACTAAATCATTATAAGTCAAATTATTAGCAATTCTTTTGCCAATAATTTCACTTTTGGAATTTGTCACATAATATGATGTATGCGTGATATTAAATTTATTTTTTTTCATAAAGTTTAATTGAAATTTAATCTTATTAGGGTGCCAAATATCATCCGCATCAATAAAAGCAATATATTTACCTTTAGCTACTTTTAATCCCTTATTCCTAGAATTGCCTGCACCTTGATTAGTTTTGTTGATCAAAATTTTTATTCTTTTATCTTTTTTGCAGATTGCTGATAAATATTTTAAATCAGATTTATCTGTGTCATCATAAATAATGATTAATTCAAAATTTTTAAATTTTTGACTAATTACAGAATTAATTGTTTTTAAAATAAATTTTTTTTTTTTGTAATAAGGTAATATAATGCTAACTAAGTCCATTAATTATAAAATATTTATACTATAATAAATACAAATGTTAGATAAAAAAATTATCATATTCATGCCGTCTATTGAAGGTGGTGGTGTAGAAAAAAATCTATTTGAAATATGTAACTTTCTTTCTACAAAATATAAAAAGGTAAATTTGATAACAGTTTCAAATCAATATAAGAATTACTTTTCAAAAAAAATTAGACTTCATGGCCCAAAAAAATTTACTTTTAATTCAAATAGAATTATTAAATACATAATATGTTCGATTTATTTATTCTTTGAATTAATTAAAGAAAGATCTTCTAAGAGAGTTATTTTCTCATTTCAGGGAAATATATTTGCTATAATTATTGCAAAAATATTTAATTGTAAGATTGTTGTTAGGGCTAATTCAGCTCCGTCGGGATGGGTCAAAAATGAATTTAAAAAAAAAATTTTTAAAATAATGTATAATTATTCAGACAAAATTATTGTAAATAGTAACGATTTTAAAAATGAATTTAAAAAATTTTTTGGTGCAAATGCAGTTTGTATTTACAATCCTTTAAATAAAAAAAAAATTATAAAATTATCCAAAAAAAAAACTATTTTTTTTAAAAAAAAAAGTAAGATCAAAATTTTAAATATAGGAAGACTTGTTGATCAAAAAAATCAAATTATTTTATTAAAAGCATTAAATATAATTAAAGATCATATTAATTTCGAGGTCATAATAATGGGAAATGGAATATTAAAAAAAAAATTAGAAAAATATATAAAGGAAAATCAACTTCAAAAAAGAGTTAAAATTATAAAATTTCAGAAAAATCCTTACAATATATTAAATTCTTGCGACACCTTAATTCATACAGCAAAATATGAAGGTCTTCCTAATGTTTTAATAGAAGCTCAAGTACTAAAAAAAATAATATTTTCTAGTGACTGTCCTTCTGGTCCTAGAGAAATTTTAATTAATGGTAAAGCTGGAATATTGTTTAAAAATAATAACTACATAGATTTATCAAAAAAATTTATTAATTTGATAAGGGATAAAAAATATTTAAACAAAAAAATAGAATATGGGTATAAAAAATTATATAGATTTGATTATTACCATTGTTTAGAAAAATATTTTTCTATATTAAACAAAGTTTAAATAATTATGTATATTTACTCAAAAAAAAATAAAAAACTTATTGCATGCATCTATAAATTAAAAAAAAATATAAAAAAAAGAATCAATCTAAGCCCTGAAAATGAGTTATTGCAAGTAAGTATAATCAAATTAGACAAAAAATTTTCACTAAGAAAACATATACATACTAAAATTTCCAGAAAAACTATTGGAACTCAAGAAACTTGGATAGTTATAAATGGAAAAATAAAAGTTACTTTTTATGATACTGATAAAACAAAAATTTGTTCAAAAAAATTAGAAAAAGGAGATATTTCTATTTTATATAGAGGTGGACATACTTTCGATGCTTTAGAAAAAGACACTATAATATATGAGATAAAAAATGGTCCATATTTGAAGGATAAAGATATTAAAAGATTTTAAAAAAAACATTAAATGAATAAATTTTCAATAATAACAACAGTATTTAATGGAGAGAAAACTATTGGAAGAACAATAGAGAGCGTAATTTCTCAAACATATAAAAATTATGAATATATTATTGTGGATGCACAATCTGTAGACAATACCCTTAATGTAATAAATAAATATAAAAAATATATTTCTAAAATTATATCTGAACCAGATAAATCTATTTACGAAGGAATGAATAAAGGGATACAAAACTCAAATGGAGATATTATAGCTATTATAAATAGTGGTGATACTTACTCAGAAAATGCATTAGAAATTATTAATCAATATTTTGTTAAAAATAATTTTGATTTTATGTTTGGAACAGTTTTAAAAAAAAAAATTTTATATAAGTACGAACCAAACAAAATGTGGTGGAGTTTTAATTTTTATCCAGCTCATTCAGGTGGATTTTTTGTAAAAAAAACAATGCATGACCAATTTGGTCTTTACGAAACTAGATATAGGTGTTCTGCTGACTATGATTTTTTTTATAAATTGATTATTAAGAATAAAAAAAAAGGTGGTATTACAAAAAAAAATGAATTAATTTCTACTTTCGATTTAGGGGGGTATTCTAGTAAACTTAGTTTATTTGAACATATGTTAGAAGAAACTAATATAAGAATAAATAATGGTCAAAATAAAATAATAGTATTATTAATTTTTATATTAAAATTTTTTAAACACTTTTCAAAAATATAGACCTATTTTTTTTTACCCAGATAGAAATTTTTTCCAAACCATCATTAATTTTTGTAAATTTAGAATATCCTAAAACCCTTTTAACTTTTTTATTTGAGCCATGAGTTTTTAAAATATCTGCTTTTTGCAGAGGTAATTTTCTAATTCTAGGTTTTTTAAAATACTTATTTAAAGTTTTTATTATATTTGTAATTTTTTGAGGGGATGAAGAACAAATATTAAATACATCGTGTTTTTTCTTTGTTTTTTTCTTTAACAACAAATAAAGAATATTATTTACATCCTCAATATAAGTAAAATCTCTAAAATGATGTCCATAGTTATTAAGATTAAAAATTTTATTTTTAATTGATGCGATTATATATTTCATTATGAACATATCTGGTCTACCCCACTCACCATAGACAGTAAAAAATCTGAGACCTGTCATTTTAATTTTATATAAATCAGAATATAGCTCAGCCATTTCCTCATTGATTTTTTTACTTAGTGCATAAATATTTTTAGGATAAAGCTCTAGATTTTCTTTTAATGGAAAACTTTTGGTATCTCCATAAATTGAGCTTGAAGATGCATAAAAAATTTTTTTTATTTGATATATTCTACTTAATTCAATAATGTTAAAAAAACCATTAATATTATAATCATTATACTTTTTTGGATACAACATTGAATATCTAACACCAGCTTGTGCAGCCAAATTAAATATCACATCAATTTCTTCTTTATTAAATAATTGATTTAATTTTTTAAAGTTTGATATATCAATTTTATAAAATTTAAATTTGTTATACGATTTTAACTTATTAAGTCGTTTTTTTTTTAAATTTACTGAATAATAGTTATTTAAATTATCAATACCAATTATTTTTATATTTTTATTTTTACTAAGTAAAAAATTTGCAAAATTAAAACCTATAAAACCTGCTACACCTGTTATTAATATCTTCATTGCAAAAAAGTTCTTTGTAGATGCAAATAATGATTAAAACAAGTAAATTCTTTTATCCTTTTTTTTATAATTTTTTTTTTCTCAAATTTAATTCTTTCGCTGTCATTTATAAAATTACTAAAAATTTTTATTAAATCTTCTTTTGAATTTGAATTAAATAAATAACCTCCATCGTACCCAACTATTTCTTCTGGCCCATTGGGGCAATTGCTAGAAATTATTGAAGTGTTATTATATGCTGCCTCTATAAGTACAAAACCAGGGTCTTCCCATAATGATGTTAGAACAAAAGCCTCGCATTTTTTCATTAAATAATGAACATTTTTAGTATTATTCAAAAGATAAACATTGTTTGAAAGATCATTAATTTTAATAATTTCCAAAAGTTCTTTTTTTTGTTCACCTTCACCAACGATTAAAAATTTTAATTTATCATCTTTTTTAACTAGTTCTATTATACATTTTAAATAAAAAATAAAATTTTTTTGCCTTGTAAATCTTCCAATAGACAAAAAAAACTTACTATTTATGAATTCATGGACTTTATCTGAAAAATCATCAATTTTTTTAATTTCGTTTATTTTACTTATATTTAAAACAGGATCTTTAAGAACTATAAGTTTATCCTTTAAAAAATCATATTTACTTAAATAATTTAAAGTTTTTTTTGTTGGACATGTAACTTTGAAAACATTTTTTATAGCAATTCTCCATATAAACTTTCTTAAAAAGGTCATTTTTGGTAAGCCTGAAATTCTTAGTATCAACTTAGTTTCATATTTATTTATTGAAAAAAGAATTAATGGTAATGAAGTAATTAAATGAATTATTAAATATTCTGGTTTTTGATTTTTAATCAAGTTGTGTAATTGAAAAAAAGATTTAAAAAATATATACCAATAAGCAAATCTACTTCTAATAAATCCATCTTTTGTGAATGTATTGAATATTGAATTTTTGTTTAAGTTTATTATTTCAATATTTCTTGAATGAATATCTTTGCGATACACTTCCCATTCTTTAACTGCATCAATTATAAATGCTTTAAAACCTGAATTTAAGGAATATTTATTAATAATTTCTGCAGAATTTATTACAGAGAATACAGTTGCCACTTTCGATGTAAAAGGTGACCAATAAAAAACTTTTTTTTCTTTTTTTGACATTAAAACAATAGATATTGATTATATTATATTATGATATAAAAAAATTTATTAATTTTACATGAAAAAAATTCTACCCTGCATAATTGGACTTGGTTACGTTGGATTGCCAGTATTTATTTCATTAAAAAAAAAATTCAATGTGGTAGGGTATGATATTAACGAGAGACGAATTAAAAATCTAAAAAATTTAATTGATACAAACAAAGAATTCGAAAAAAATGAATTAAAGATAAAAAATAAATCATTTCTAACAAGCGACTCAAAAGACATAAAAAATTGCAATTTTTATATAGTTACGGTCCCTACACCAGTTAAGAATAGCAACAAACCAAATCTTAAATATATTAAAAATGCATTCGAAGTAATATCTAAAAATTTGAAAAAGGATGATATAATTTTTTTAGAATCAACTGTTTATCCAAACACAACTGAAGTTTTTTGTAAAAATATATTACTTAAAAATAAGAATTTGATTTCAAGTGATGAATTTACAATTGGTTATAGTTCTGAAAGAATTAATCCAGGAGATAAAGAGCATAATGTCAAAAAAATTAATAAAGTTGTAGCTGTTGAAACAAATGAAAATATCATAAAAAGAGTAAAACTTGTATACAGTCAAATTTCAAAAAAGATTATTTTTTCAAAAAAAATTAGAGAAGCAGAACTATCAAAACTAGTTGAAAATACACAAAGAGATATAAATATTTCTTTAATGAATGAAATTTTGATTTTATGTAGAAAAACAAATATTAATTTTAATGAGGTTCTACGTCTAGCTAGAACTAAATGGAATTTTTTAAATTTTTCACCAGGATTAGTTGGTGGACATTGCTTGCCTGTAGATCCTTATTATTTATCATATTTTGCAAAAACATCAAAATTTAATACTAAAATTACTCTTGCAGGAAGAGAAACAAACAATTCAATGGAAAATTTTATATTTAAATTGATTAAGAGAGAAATTGGAGAAAATATAAAAATAAAAAACAAAAAAATTGCTGTAATTGGATTGACTTATAAACCTAATGTTTCGGATATAAGAAACTCTTTAGCATTAAAAATATTTAATAAGTTAAGAAAAAAATATAAAAATATTGTTGGATTTGATCCTATACTAGACAAAAAAATTGCCAAAAAAATTAATATAACACAAAACTTTAATAAAATAAAAAACTCAAATATTATAATTGTTTTAGTAAATCACAATATTGTTAAAAAAAAAATTAATTTTTTTTCAAAACCTAACAAAATGATAATTAATCCATTTAATTATTATTCTATTTAAGATTATAATCCCAAGTCATATATTGATCTGTAACAGATAAATGATGAATATTTTTAAAGCTATTAATTTTTTTAAAATTAAATTCGTTTAAATTCAATTTGGTGATTTCTAACAATTGTAATCCGTAACCATATTTACCAAATATATTTATCTGACAAGGTTTTATTAACTTTTTTTTATAATAAAATAAGTTGCCAGCATTTCTCGCAAATCTACAATCTATAACAACTGGATTAAGTTTATGAGGAACAAATTTTTTAAAATCATCTTCAACCTTATATATATAAAGCTCAGAATCATGATCTTTAAATTTATCTATACTTTTGTTTATAAAAAGCCAAAGATTATTTTTCTTATCTAAAAAAAAAGTTGGATCCGTAAAATTTTCACCAATTAATTTTTTTTTGAAAAAAAACCATTTGTGTGGGAAAGTTTTGCATTTCCAAATTTGTAGCTGGTTTTTTTTTGAACTTTCTGGAATTAAATAAATTTTATTTTTATAATCTAGTATAAATGGATAGGATAGATGATAGGGTTTTTTTATAATATTAATTATATTTTTTCTATTTTCTAAATCTATAAATGAAATATGACCTCTGTTTAACTTCTTTGAAAAATTTTCAAAAAATATATATGTTTTCTTTCTTAAATTATATATGAATGGATCTGCAAAATATGAATTACTTTTATTCTCAATAAAATTTTGACTTAAATTTTGTAAATTATATAATTTTTTTTTTTTTGAAAAAAAAATCTGCCAATTATCTTTTTTACTATTGAAGTTATAAATTAAATAATTTTTAAAGAAGTATTTAAAAATTTCAAATAATTTTATCTCTTTGTTCTTAACATAATATTTGTTTGTTTTCTTATAGTTTATACTTTTTTCCGAAAGAAGCTTAAGTGATTTTAATAATATTGAAATAGTTTTTTCAAAAACAAATTCTTGATTTAATAATGCATAATTTTTAATATTAAAAAAACCCTCGTCGATTATTCTAAATTTGTTTTTATGAAGCTCTATAATTTTTATTTTTGTAAATGGATCGTTATTTAAAATATTATCAAAACAGACTGGATAGGTGTGAGTATTTTGATTGCCGTATACTATTTCCCAAAAAATTTTATTATTACCTACAATTATATTTGAGATATTTTTTGCAGATAAATTAATAAAAATATCTACATCATTTTTTTTATAACTTTCTAATTCTTTATAAGAAATATTCACTATTTTTCTGTATTTGCTAATTAATTTGATTGAAGAATAATTTTTTTTATGAAATTTTTTTTCTAAAAAAAAAATTTTTTTTAGACCATCAATATTTTGTTTATGGTTATCAATATAAAATAGTTTTACATTAAAATGTTTATTTTTTTTTAATGAATGGATAATTTTTATTTGATAATCTCTAATATCTGATTTATCAGATATTATTAGACCAAGTTTTATTATTCTATGATTTTTCAATTTAAAAATAATGTTACAGCATAGTAATAAAATAAGAATTATATTTTTTCTACCTAATTTTGAATTAGGTGGTGCAGCAGAATCAATTGTCAAACTATCAGGATTTTTAAAACAGGGTGGTTATTCAATACTTGTCTTATCTCTTGGTAAAAACTTATATAAAAAAAAACTTAAATCTATAGGATGCGAAATTATTGAGCTTAACAGCTCTAAAGCTATTTTCTCAATACTTAAGATAAAGAAATTAGTTAAAAGTGAAATATCAAAGAATTACTTTAAATTAATTTTTGTATCTAATATTCATTATGCAAATATTATTTCTATAATATCTTGTTATGGTTATAGAGAAAAATTAAAGCTCATATTGACTGAAAGGTCTTCTCTATCAGAATTGTTGATTAATTCAAATTTTTTGAAATATTTAAAAAACTTAGTAATTTATTACTGTGCAAAAAAATTATATTGTTTATCCGATATTATTATTACAAATTCAAAATTTGAAAAGAAATATATTTTAAATAATTTTAAATTAAAAAATGTATTGTGTATTCACCCTGCATCCATAGAAAAAATATTTAAAAAACGAACTAAAAAAAAAACAAATATATTAAAAATAATTTATGTGGGTCGTATTTCAGAGGAAAAAGGGGTAGATCTAATTATAAAAGCTTTATCTCAAATTAATAAATCAATAAATTTTCAATTAAATATCTATGGCGACGGAAATAAAAGAAATGAAATTAAGGCATTAATAAATAAATTTAGTCTTTCTAAAAAGGTTCGTTTATGTGGCTTTGAAACTAATGAAAGAAAAATTTTTAAAAACGCAGATTTATTAATTAATGCTTCTCATTTTGAAGGTTTACCAAATGCTATTGTACAAGCCATAAATAATAACATATTTGTGATATGCTCTAATTCTCCTGGTGGGAATTTAGAGGTAATAAAGAATAAAAAATTTGGATTTAATTTTAAAAATAAAAACTACAAAGACTTAGCAAAAAAAATTGAAAAATACTCTATTTTAAGAAATAAAATACTTGATAAAGAAAAGTTAAAGCATCTAGAAAAATATACTGCAAAATATTCTTTTGAAAAATATATAAATCTATTTAAAAAAATATAAGTAAAATTTTCTTAAAAAGTTTTTTAATGTGAATATTCTAGATATTAATTTTTTTTGCTTCAGATTTAAATTTTCTAACTTAGTAATTCTAGCAACACCTGAACCTTCAAAAGAGACATCTAATAAAATTTTATTTTCAGAATTATTTTTTAAGGATAATAAAAAATCAAAAATCTCTTTATTATTTATTTCAGAATAAAAATTATCTCTGTAATTATTTTTTATATAAGGCAAATGACTTATTCCATCAACAATAAATATTCCACCAACTTTCAAATATTTGAAATAAAATTCTAATATTTTTTTAATATGTTTCTTTGTATGAATTGTATCTAGACATATTATATCAAATGTGATATTTTTAATTATTGTTTCTATTTCAGCAAAATTATCATCTCTTAAATTTATAAATGTCCAATTTGGACTTTCAAATAATTTTGAATAATTTTCACAGTCAACAGAAAAAACTGATCCTTTGTTTGTTTCGCAAATTTCAAGAAATAATGATGTGGTTTGTCCAGTTTCAACACCAAATTCTAAAATTTTTATATTTTCTTTTTCAAAAAAATGTTTAGGGATAATATTTTTATACTTATTATAATAATTTGATTTCATTACAATTTTAGTACTAAGTTATATAATATAAACATAAACAATATAATATGAAAGTTTTACACGTAAATTATTCAGACTCTAACGGAGGAGCATCAATAGCAGTTAAAAGACTTCATGATATATTAAACCAAAACAATATAAACTCCTATCTTCTGGTAAGTGAAAAAAAAATATTAGATGAAAAAATTATCAATATTCCTAAAAATAGTGAAAAAATAAAAAATTTATTAAAGGAAACTTTAAATCGTAAATTATCAAGAATTGTAAATAGAAATGAATTTAAATCATTTTCACTAAATGTTATTCCTTCAAAATTGATAAATATAATAAATAAAATAAATCCTGATATTGTTAATTTACATTGGATTGGCAATGAAACAATTTCCATAAAAGATATTAAAAAAATAAAATCAAAAATAGTTTGGACAATGCATGACATGTGGCCATTTTGTGCCACAGAACATTATACTCTGGGAAGTGAATTTGTAGATGGGTATAAATTTTCACAAAATAAAAAAATTTTTAATTTTTTCAATGTGGATAAATATATTTGGAATTTAAAAAAAAATAATTATGGAAATATAGATAAGATAATTTGTACAAGTGAATGGATGCATGAAAAGGTTAACAAGAGCAGTCTTTTCAAGGATAAGAAAATTGAGATAATTCCTTTACCAATCGATCAAAATTTTTGGAAACCTGTCAATAAATATCATGCAAGAGAATTGTTAGGAATTGATGAAAAACAAAAACTTATAATATTTGGTGCAGACAATTTTTTAACTAATAAAAGAAAAGGATTTGATTTATTAATAAAATCGATCAGCTTATTAAAAAAAAAATTTAATTTTAAAGTTTTAACATTTGGTGAGACAAGGAATTTAGATCAATTTAAATCACTTGATATTAAGAATTTAGGATATCTAAATGATGACTATACTAAAAAAATTTTATATTCAGCAGCAGATTTGACAGTTATACCAAGTATAGTTGAAGCTTTTGGATTAATAGCGCAAGAGTCAATTCACTGTGGTACACCTTGTGTTGCTTTTAATGATACAGGCTTAACTTCAATTATTGAACATAAAAAAAATGGTTTTTTAGTGAATAACAAATCCGAAGATTCTTTAAAAGATGGTATTGAATGGTGTATCAATAATTTAAATAACCAACAAAAAAATATTTTTGAATTCTCCAAAAAAAAATTTGATAGCAAAAAAATTATTACTAAATATATAAATTTTCTAAATTCTTAAATGCTAAATTTTATTAAAAAAAGAATAATTAAACAGATAATAAAGTATCAGGTAGATAAACCAATTAACAATGCCAAGTACAAGAAAAAAGTTTTTAGTAAAACTAAATTTTTATTAAATAAATTTGGGAACAAAAACCCAAAAAAAATTTTTTATGTAATTAAAGTAGATAAAAATGGAGGTGGTGGATTATTCTCAAATGTTTTATTTGTTCTTAATCATTTAAAAATATGTGAAAGACATAAATTTATTCCAGTTGTAGATATGGAAAATTTCCCAACAAGATATAATGAAAAAAATAAAATTGATAACACTTATAATTCTTGGGAATACTACTTTGAAAAAGTTTCAAAATTCTCATTAAATGAAGTTTATTCAAGTAAAAATGTTATTTTAACTGATGGATTTATAAATGAAGAGATGGCAATCAACTATAAGTCAGATAAAGATATTTATAAATTATATAATAAATATATTAAAATTAAGAAAAAATTTTTAATTAATACAAAAAAATTTTCACTTAAACATTTTAAAAATAAAAAAGTACTTGCTGTCCATTTCAGAGGAACAAGTATGAAAACAATACCGAAACATCCTTTGCCTCCAACCCCAAATCAAATAATTGGTTTAATTGATGAAGCAATTATAAAATATAAATTTGATAAAATTTTTCTCATAACAGATGAATTAAATTATTTGAACTTATTTAAAAAAAAGTATAAAAAAATTTTATGTTATAGAAACAGTTTTAGATCAAATAAATCTAAAATATTTGATTTAAATGTGAGAAAACTTCATAGATACAACATGGGTGTTGATGCATTAGAAGATACTTTATTAATGTCAAAATTAGAATTTTTAATATGCTCAAGATCAAACATGAGTGAGGTTGCATCATTAATGATAAATAAAAAAATGAGGGTAATTGAAATTTGGAATGGATTTAACCCAAATAAAATTTTGTATTCACAATTTAATTGGAAATTAAGAAAAAACTTACCTGAATCTTTTGGTGGGTTTAAAAAAAAATTAAATTTAATATTTAGTAAAAAAAAATGAGAAAAAAATGTTTAATATGTAGAAATAATAATTTAAAAAAAATTATTGATCTAGGTATTCAACCTTTCGCAGACACCTTCATTAGTCATTCAAATTTAAATAAAAAAGAACCTGTTGTAAAACTAGTATTAAATTTATGCAGTAAATGTGGTTGTGTACAAACTAAATATAAAACAAACACTTATAAACGATATAATTTACATAACTATTCATATACATCATCAAATTCAAAATTTTCTAAAACACATTGGATTAATTATGCAAAAGATATAACTGAATCTTACAAAATAACAAAAAAATCAAAAGTCTTAGAAATTGGATCAAATGATGGATTTTTATTAAAACAATTTAAATTTTTTTCAAAATGTAAAGTTGTTGGTGTAGATGCATCTAAGTATATGTCAAAATTAAGTAATAAAACGAAAATAAAAACATTCCAAATGATTTTCAATAATATCAATAGCAGTAAAATAATCAAGAAAGAGGGAAGATTTGATTTAGTGATTGCAAATAACGTATTTAATCACTCAGATGATCCATTAAATTTTCTTAAAGGTGTTGAAAGTGTCTTAAATAAAGATGGTGTTTTTATTTTCGAGTTACCATACTGGCTAGACTCAGTGGCCTCAAAAAAGTTTGATCAAATTTATCATGAACATGTTACATATTTTAATATAAAAATGATTCTGAATTTAATTAAAAATTCTGATTTTAAAATTTTAAAAATACAAAAAATAAATTATCATGGAGGATCTATTAGAGTAGCTTTAAAAAAGAACCTAAAGAGTAATATTTCTATTTCAAATTATATTAAAAAAGAAAAACAGAATGGATTGTTTAAAACTAATACATATAAAAAATTAAATAAATTTATATTACAAAAAAAAGATAACATTCATAAAAAAATCTCATTACTAAAACAAAAGAACTACATAATTGCTGGGGTTGGTGCTGCTGCTAAGGCCAATACTTTAATAAACACCTTTAAATTAAATAATCAACATATAAACTTTATCACAGATGCATCTGTTCATAAAATTGGAAAATATACACCTAAATCAAGAATTCCTATTTACAATGATAATATTTTAAGTAGATATGAAAAAGTGTATGCAATAATTTTGAGTTGGAATATAAGTAAAACTCTCAAATTGAAACTACTTAAAATAAACAAGAATACAAAATTTTTAAGCTTTTAATGAAATTAAGAAATATAAGAAAAAAAATCTCTAAACCTTTACAGTCTTTTAAAGATAAAAGAGGTTCAATAATTGATATATTTTATAAAAATAAAATTAATCATGTTGCAATTATAGACTCCAAACCAAATACCTTAAGAGGTAATCATTATCATAAGAAAACTATACAGCACATGCTGATTACAAAAGGATCATTAGAGTATTGGTATAAACCCTTAAAAAAAAATATTCGACCAAAAAAAAAACTATTAAAAGTTGGTGATTTAGTATCAACACCTCCATACGAAGTTCATACTCTTAAAATAAGAAAAGATGGAAATCAATTTATTGTATTTAGTGAAGGAGTTAGAGGTGGAAAAGATTATGAGTCTGATACTTTTAGAGTGCCTTCAATAATAAATGAAAAAAAATAAAATATTAATTTTTGGGTCAGACGGAACTTTGAGCCAAGAGATAATTAAATTAATTGATAAAAACTCAATTATCTTAAAAGTAAATAGAAAAAAATTAGATTTTAATAAAAAAAAAATGGGTATAAAAATTAGCAATATTTTACGTCAAACAAATCCTGATATAATTATAAACTCGAGTGGGGTTCTTGGAAATAATGCAGATTCATACGAAAGTGTATTTAATACCAATTTTGGATCAAGCTGGGAAATGATTAAATTTTATTTAAAAAGAAAAAAGTCAAAAAAAATAAAAATAATTCTTGTTGGATCTACTTCATACAAAAGTGGTAAAAAAAACTACTTACTTTATTCTTCCTCTAAATCAGCTTTGCATAATTTATATTTAGGTGCTAAAGAAATCCTAAAAGAAAAAAATATTAAATTGTCCATATATCACCCTGGTAGAATGAAAACTAAAATGATAGAAAATGTAAGTTTTATA
>CEUJ01019945.1_pt1 | contig 24487 bp, 23 predicted proteins | sample 361531 | NCBI WGS metagenome assembly CEUJ01 (sample SAMEA2622842, study PRJEB7988) | marine metagenome | biome: marine biome (ENVO:00000447); feature: marine epipelagic mixed layer (ENVO:xxxxxxxxx); material: "saline water (ENVO:00002010), including plankton (ENVO:xxxxxxxx)" | depth 140 m | reverse complement strand
GAGGTAAGGATAATTGATAAAGAATCTACTCTCTCCGGTCATACATTGCCCAGAGGTAGTGTTGCCGTTCTTCAAATGGATAACCCAGATATTTCAAATTTACAAAATTTAGTAAAAACAGTTTCAGATGAATTGAATATATCAGTAGTTTCAATTGAGTCAGGATTTGGCCCAGAAGAACTTCCTGATTGGGGCGGTAGACATTTTAGATTGCTAGAAAAACCTCAAATTGCCATGCTAAGCCATGAGGGATTTAATTCATATGATGTTGGAGTAAGTTGGTGGTCATTGGATCATCATTTAGGAATAAGACATAGCATGATAAATGCATCTTTAGCTAGTTATGGCGATTTAAGAAGATATAACACTATAATTATACCTAGTGGTCGAGCCATAGATGATTACACAGTAGATACGCTTCTTGATTGGGTCTCTCAAGGCGGAACATTAATTGCACATAATAGAAGTACAAGATTTTTAACATCAGAATATGGAATTGGAAGCGTTAAACAGCTACAAAATACTTTTGATGAAAGTGAGAAGTATAACTTTGATTTATTAAGAGAAATATACTCTCAATATGAAAATATTGATAAAGATAAAACAAATAATAATATTATAGATTTTGAAGTATCTTATCCATGGGAAGAGTTAGACGGTACTTTGTCTGAAAGTGAGCTTAAATCTAGAGATAAATGGCAATCAATTTTTATGCCATCAGGATCTATAGTTGCAGGAAGGATTGATGATGAACATTGGTTAACATTTGGCACGCCAAATACTATTCCAGTTTTATATAGTAACCTCCCTATCCTTATGGCAAGAAGTTATGTTGATGCACCTGTAAGAATAGGTCAAATGATCCCAAACAATGAAATTAATGAACCAAGGATCATAAATTGGTCCAGTCTGCCTGCAGGTAATGATCTTAATGTAAGGATGAGTGGATTAGTTTGGCCGGAGGCTTCACAAAGGATTGCTAACTCTGCTTATTTAACTAGAGAAAGAATTGGAGATGGTCAGGTAATATTATTTTCAGGTGAGCCTAATTTTAGAGGTGCAACTTTGGGAACTAATAGGCTTTGGTTAAATGCAATTGTTTATGGTCCCGGATTAGGAACTAGATCAAGAATAAATCCTTAAGAATATTAAAGAATTAATTTAATCTTTATTCTTTTATTCTTAAGGCACCCGCAAAATCAAGCTTACCTATATTTAACCCTTTAATCCTAAACATGTCATACATTGTCGTAACATGAAAATAAAAGTTAGGAAGAGAAAAAGATAGTATGAAATCATTGCTAGTAAAAGGCCATTCAATTTGACCCATTTTAAAAATTACCTCTCCACCAGAAAGCGAATTAACCTCATCTTCAGTGATTTTGTTTAAATCACTATTTGCATTTTCAAGCATAGTCACAAGATCTTGAAAAGATAAATTTTCTGGAGTCTTTGGAGGTCCAAATTCACCTGCTTTTAATGCTTCAATTGCACCTACTGAATGATGAACAATGCTAAAAACTTGGAAGGTCAATGGTGCCATATCATCAATCAATCTCATTTTAGATAATTCATTAAGATCAATTTGTTCTTCAGTAAAATATTTTTCTGCTTTTTTTATTATTGATAAAGATGCTGGTAAAAGCTGCTTGTATGTTCCTAGAGACACATCACTCAATGAGATATCCATAGCAATTTCCTATTTTATAATATTAATTATTCACTTAATATGAATTCTCTTACTTCTTTTAAAAACCTTTCAAAAGAAGGTTCGTGATTATACATCATATGTCCAGCTTCAAATTCTGAGAAAACTACCCTACTCATATCAACCGTATTATCATTCATAAAGTTTTCAGCTGTAAAACATGGAGTTGCAAGATCATATAGTCCGCAGGAAACATATACCTTAAAATCTTTGTTATATCTTTGAGCACGTGCAATATCTGGAACTGTATTTACATATCCAAAGTCATTACCTTTCCACTCTTGGGGATGTTTCCAATTAGAATAAACCTCATTATCACCACTCTGATAAAGCATTTTCATTTCAACACCTATTTCACCAAACCACGTATGAATAGCTGAAACATATGCTGACATAAATCCTTCACTCGAAACATCTGTATCAGGATATTGTCCTCCTGCCATATAATCAGAATTTTTATATCTTGAATCCAATCTACCAACTGAAAAACCTTCATCTCTCAATAATTCTTTCATAAAACTATAAGCATCAACTCTCATATCATAATCTTCTACAAATCTCAGACTTAGACCAGTAAATTCAGAATATTGTTTCATAACAGATTTTTTATGTTCATCTGATATTCTTGTTCCTTTAAGAAGTGCTGGACCATATACTTCAAGACTAAAATTCTTTGAATCTTCATAAAATTCTTGTAATGATTTATCAGTTTCAACTTTTCCATGATAATAAGCTGTAGCAGCATAGGATGGAAAAAATCCATAATGTGGACTGTTATTACCTGGATGAAAAACTAAATATTGATAGTCAGAAGCTGGTGCAACAAGTAAAAGACCATTAACTTCGATAGGTGTTATAGATCCCGATCTTAATTCTGAGACTAGCAATGGGCCTCTAATGCCTCCATAGCTTTCACCTAGAATGTATCTTGGAGAGTTCCAACGTTTATTATCATTTATCCATCTCCTTATAAATTCAGCTATAATTTTTGGATCCTCACTTACACCCCAAAACTCTTCAGAATCATGACAACCAATCGCCCTACTGTAACCAGTACCAATAGGATCAATAAATACTAAATCAGCATCACTTAATGGGGACAATTTATTATCAACTATTTTATATGGGGCCGAACCGTCATCTGATGCATCACTTGGTACTTTTATTACTTTCGGTCCCAAAACACCCATATGAAGCCATAATGATGCCGAGCCTGGTCCACCATTAAAGCTAAATATTATAGGCCTGTTTTTATTAGATTTAGCAATGTACTCGGTGTAAAAAAATGAAGCCATTGGTTCGTTAGGATTATCTTTTTCGTAAAGAATTTTTTCTTTAAGACTTGCCTCATATTCAATTTTTTTACCATTAAAGGTTCCATCAAAAGTATTTGAAAAATTTCTTTCCATATTTGGAACATTTTTATTACTACAGCTTTCAGAATGTTCTTCAGAGGCATGGAAATAGTTTGAAACAAAAGTAATTGTAAAAATTAAAGTAATTAAAAGTTTCATAATAATGATTATATATAATAATTAGTTAAATAAGTTTTTATTCTATGTATAAACCAAATCCTTCCTGTAGTTCTATAATATCGTTCATTGAAACTTTATTTTTTGATTGATAAAACTCTCTTGACTCCTTTGGAAATAAAATGAAGTTCAAAAGATGTGTATCTTGCTTTGAAATATCTTTAAGAGCATTTTCCTTAAAAAATTTAGATAAGTTAATTCTATGTTCTTTAACTAAGATAAAATCGTTGTTATCATCAAGATCAAAACTTTCAACTCTTTTTTTCAATTTTGAAGATACTTTTCCTGGTATTTTTCCATATTTACCCATTACAAGGTCTACAAATTCTTTATTTAAAGTTTTATACCTTTTCCCATCTAGAACGTTCATTAGCGCTTGTGCACCTACAATTTGTGATGATGGGGTTACTAGAGGCACATAACCGACATCTTCTCTTATTTTAGGTATTTCTTTTATTAAATCTTTATATTTATTTTGTTTGTTTAAATCTAATAATTGTTTTTCTAATATACTTAACATGCCTCCAGGTACCTGATTAATTAACATATTAATATCAGCCCCCTTTAATGATCCTTCATATTCTTTATATTTATCTCTAATTGATTGAAAATATTCAGATATTTCAGAGAGAAGATTAAAGTCAAAAGGATTATTTTCTTCGTCATATATCATTGATATTAAACTTTCAGTTGCTGTATGAGCATATAAATTACTGAAAGATGAAATAGAAGTATCAATATTATCAACACCAGCTTCATAAGCTTTGAAATTAGTTGCGTCCGCCAAGCCTGTGGTGGAATGTGTATGAAGATGAATCGGTATATTTAAATTTTTCTTTAGTTTTTTAACTAATTCATAGCTAACCTTTGGACGCAATAATCCTGCCATATCTTTTATAGCAAGTGACTTTGCACCAATATCTTCAATATTTTTTGCTAGATTGATCCAATACCTTTCATTATGAACAGGACTTGTTGTGTAACAAATAGTACCTTGTGAATTTTGATTTTCTCTATTAACAAATTCTATTGAAGATTTAATATTATTTATGTCATTTAAAGAATCAAATATTCTAAATATATTAATACCATGTTTTGCAGCATTTGAAATAAATAATGATATTACTTCGTCACTATATTCTTTATATCCAACAAGATTTTTCCCACGAAGAAGCATTTGAAGTTTGGTATTTTTAAAATATTTTTTAAATATTTTTAATCTATCCCAAGGGTCTTCATTTAAAAATCTTAAGCAACAGTCGTAAGTTGCTCCACCCCACACCTCGACTGAAGAAAAACCTACTTTATCCATCTTAGATAAAATAGGTCTCATATCATCGGTTTTCATTCTCGTTGCAATAAGCGACTGTTGTCCATCTCTTAAAACAACTTCAGAAATATTAGGTAATTTATGAGCCATTAATCATTATTTTAATTCATTAATACAAAATAAAAAAACCCGTCTCTCGACGGGTTTATTGAATTGAAAATTTAATTAATGAAAACTGTATGGTCTTTTCCAGATTCTGCTACTCTAATAACTAATATATCAGAACAAACTTCGCCAAGATCTGGTGCATCTGTTTCTCCACCATGAACCCAGTCAGATCTTTCAAACCAATACTCACCATTTTCATAGGTTTTCCAATTTCCAGATGACTTTGATTGAGATTTGCCTTCTAATACAAATACCAATGTACCAGCAGCTGGATGAAAATGCTTAGCTACAGTTCCTTGACTACAAGTTTTTCTTCTTTCTACATGCATATCCAAGCCATTATTCATTTTAAAAATTTCTGATGAAACAAGGCCAGGAAAAGAATTTTCATCATTATGATTATCTGAATATAAAGGAATAGATAAAACAAATAATGTAAGTATTTTAAATAAATATTTCATATTATTCTCCAGTATAAAATTTAACTAGAGATACTAGTTCTACATTAAAATTTTGTCTAATACCTTTTACGTCAGCTGAAAAGTCTGTAAAAGCATCTGATGAAAGAACTGCTCTTTGGGAACTCAGTAAAGCTTCTAAGGATTCATTACCTACATATACCATATGAGAAGCATATCTATTACCAAATAGCACTCTGTTCATTCCAAATGAACCATTAACATTATCAAGATTATCTCTCATTAATTTCTTCCATGAATTTAAATAATGACCTTCATGACCTTCATCTACCTTAAAATTATATTTTGCAAATACAGTATCGGTGGTCCATTGATCAGCTGCTACAACATTTTCTGCAACCCAATTCCATGATCTATCTGTATCTGTATTTTTTTGAAAAGTTTTAATCATTTGTGCTGATTCATTACATGAATTAAAAATTTTTCTTCCAAGCTCCATTTTGTCAGCATTTTCGTAGACAACTAAGATAAAATGTGAACTACCTGAACCACGCAATGCCCAAAGACTTACACCTACTCCAGATTCACTTCTCCATTTATCAGCACATTTAGATTTATCAAATCTATCCAAGGCATTCATAAAATTTTGTGGATCTGTGACAGTTAAATAGTTAAATTCCATAATGGTGCCATCACTTTCCATCTTAACCTCTTCAGCAATTATTGTTTCATTGAAACAAAAAACAATAAAAGCGGTAAATAATAAATATTTTTTCATAATGTTCTCTCCTAATATGTATATCAATAATACATTAATGACCCTAATAGTTGCTTATATTTTTGTAAATTTTTTAGATATATATAAAAAATGAATATATTTATGCATATTTTATAAAAAATATATAATATTATTGTTATTTAAAAATTATATGGGAGATAAAAATGACAGAGTATGAAGTATTTAACATGATGTACGTTGGATTTATAAGTAATTCTATGTACTTTGTTGGTTGTGTTTTATTGATTTGGTTGGGTTTTAGAATGGCTAATAATATTTATAACTCACCAGATGCGAATATGGCTTCAAAAGTTTTTACATCAGTATATTGCCTTCTTGTAGCATTGATGACATTTTATACACAACAGATAGGTGCTGCTATCTTAGACACAGCAGTAACATCTTTAGCGGACATTGGCGCTGCATCTGCAGATAGAATGTCACAGTATGTTGATCATCCTTTAACTATTGGAGGAACTGTTCAAACATTATTTGTATTGGTTGTAGTAGTATTTCAATTAGCAATTACTTGGAGTAATAAATAGTCAAATTTAAAGGGGTCTAATAGGCCCCTACTTTTATGATAAAAAATAAAAGAGCTAGTCAATTAGTATGTATTCTTATATATGTAACTTCTTTTTTCTTATCATATTTATTAATACCTGAGTCAATAATAAACACATGGTTAAAAATAACTATGTGGCATATTTTTGCAACTATATTCATTTACTTAGGAAGCGTTCTTCTTAAAAATTCTAGTTTATATGATCCTTTTTGGTCAGTTGCACCTGTACCAATTGCATTGTATTTAGCAATACAATTTGAAAATTTACTATCACTTCAAATTCTTGTTTTAACACCAATAATATTTTGGGCAATAAGGTTGACCAGGAATTGGATTATAAGTTGGGAGGGTTTTGAACATGAAGATTTTCGATATATTGATTTAAAAAATACAAACAAATATAAGGCTGAATTTAATAACTTTTTTGGCATACATTTATTCCCTACTTTAATAGTAAATTTGAGTCTATATCCACTTATATTTATATTTACAAATAATATTTCGACAAATATATATCTTTGTTTAGCTTCGATCTTCACTTTTTTGGCAGTCATACTTGAAACAGTTGCCGATGAGCAAATGAGAACATTTAGAAACAATCCGGATAATTTTGGTAAGACAATGAAATATAAATTATGGAAATATTCCAGACATCCAAACTATTTAGGCGAAATATTATTCTGGTATGGTATATTTTTTATGGGCTTATCAAGTGGAGTTATGCCTTATTGGACTATTATATGTCCGACAGCAATGCTACTTTTGTTTGTTTATGCATCATGTCCAATGATGGATGAGCGGAGCTTAAAAAATAGGACTGATTATAAGGAGTATATGGAAGTTACATCCCAATTATTATTGTTACCTCCAAAAAATAAATAATTATTATTCGACAATATTATAAAGTGCTTCTGTTAACATATTAGAGGTTTTATATAATTCTGAAGATTTTTGTTGTTTATTACATACAAATGCATAACCAATTTCATTTTTAATGTCACCAAAAGCAACAGATCCACCAATTCCAGTATGACCAAAAGCATTTTTTTTAAATACAGGTGCAAAAGATACTTTATTATCTTCATTACCATTTAACATAAAACAATAACCAAAATTTAAATTCATACCAAAAAGGACTGTATCTGGTCCTGATGAATGTACTTTGACAGCTTCATTTAAAATATTGAAATCCATAAGTTTTTTTCCATCTCGGACACAGCCTGTAGATAAAATTCCAAAGAGTTTTGCCAAACTTTGAGCTGTACCATGACCATTAGCTGAAGGAATTTGTGCTGTTCGCCAATCTGTAGAGTTTGGATCATTTATATCAAGTGGGTCGGATCTGAATGCTTCTAAAAAGTCACCAGAAACATATGTTTCTTTGAGGTTTTTTAACTCGTTATTAAGAAGTATGTTTGGCAAATATTTAATAAAACCAAAAGGTGGATTTAGTTTATCAAGTCTCTTATAAGATACATTTGCACATCTATTAAGATTTTCTTTTGAGAGCCCTATATGAAAGTCTATATTAAAAGGTATAGCTATTTCATCTTTAAAATAATCTCCAGGCATCCTTCCATCAACTCGTCTTATTAATTCTCCAACAAGCCAAGCAAAAGTCATAGCATGATATCCTTGAGTTGTTCCAGGCTTTCTGTAGGGTTCTTGTTTTTCTAAAGCTTTTGTGAATTCATTCCAGTTATGCCACGAACAATTTGGATATTTATTTTGAAAGGCAAACATTCCCGCTCTATGCGTTAATAAATCAATTACTTTTGTATCTGATTTACCATTGCAATCGTATTCAGGCCAATAAAATGAAACCTTATTATCAATATTTAATTTATTTTCACTTATTAATTTTGAAATACAAATTCCCGTTACAGCTTTAGTAACAGACCAAACATTAACTAACGTATCCTTTTTCCATAAATCGTTTTTTGACTCATCTTTATATCCACCATACAAATTAACAACCTCTTGACCTCTATACTCAATAGCAACAGAACAACCTAGTTCGTAACCTACGTCAATTTGATTTGAAATAATATTTTTAATTTCTATAAAACGATCGTCACAATAGCCTTTTATCATTTATAGAATAATTAATCAGAGCAGGATTCAGAATTAGTTCTACCACAGATATTACAAGTTGAACCCTCTTCAATGTTTGCCATACCTCCACATGAACCTTTTATTGGTTGATTTCTTAGAATTAGACCTATGGATAATCCAATAAAAGCAAAGCCCATCACCATAAAAGTTATCAATAATTCATTCATAATTTTAAATCATACCATTTATTAGAATATAAATTTTGAATACCGACCCCATTATCGATGATGGCCATTAATGCTATGTTGTTATTATTTGCAATATCAATAGCTTTTTTAGGCCCCATAGCATTAAATGCAGTGGCATATGCATCTGCATAAGTTGCAGAATACTCATGAACTACTGTGACAGAAAGAATATCATTACTTATGGGTCTTAGTGTATTTGGATTTATAGTGTGTGTAACTCTATTACCATCAGTATCAAATTTATAATTTCTATATTCACCTGATGTTGCTATTGCTAAGAAATTTGAATAAGTATTTTGAATCATAATAATTGGCTTAATTTTTATTGAGTTTGGATCTTGAATACCTACGGACCAAGGTTTTCCATTATTTAACCCGTTAATTATGAGTTCTCCACCAATATCAATTAAGTGATTTGATAAATTATTTTCTAATAAGTAGTAGTGAATTTCTTGTACAGCATATCCTTTTGCAATTGAAGATAAATCAAACCAGTTATCGCTATTTTTGATTAAGGAGTTATTTCTTTCATCTAAATCAAAGGTAGAAACTTTTTTTTGAAGAGGATTTTGATTGAAAGTTGGTGAAAAACCTAATTCACTAGAAAGTTTACCCAACATAATATTGTAATAACCCAAAGAATTATTCTCTACTTCTTTAGCAATTTTTAAAATATTAAATAGGTCATTTGATACAAATTGAGATTTATTTTGATTCATATTGATCTTGTTTATTTCTGAATCATTTTTATAGTTTGATGCCACAAAATCAATTCTTTCAATTATAGACTCAATATTAGCAATATGATGATCACCTATATATTCGGTCGAAGTTATTGACCAGGTTGTTCCATACGCATTCCCATTGATTTTATAGAGTGAATTTGAGTTGTGATTATATGCAATTATTACAAGTAAAATACCAGCCGACAAAGCAATAATTTTTGAGAAAAAATATCTAGTCACATTAACTCTATTTATCCTCCAAAATCGTCAAGAGCGATATTTTCTGGTTCAACACCTAAATTTAATAACATATCAATGACAGCTTTATTCATCATTGGTGGACCACACATATAATATTCACAATCCTCAGGCGCTTCATGCGATTTTAGATAATTTTCATACAAAACATTATGTATAAAACCTGTATCACCATCCCAATCATCTTCTGGTAAAGGATCAGATAAAGCGACATGCCACTCGAAATTTTTATATTTTTCAGCTAATTTATTAAAATCATCTACATAAAACATTTCTTTTAAACTTCTAGCACCGTACCAAAAAGTAATCTTTCTATTGGTGTTTATTCTAAGTAATTGATCAAATATATGTGAACGCATTGGTGCCATTCCAGCACCACCACCAACAAAAACCATTTCAGCTTCAGTTTGTTTTGCAAAAAATTCTCCAAAAGGCCCAAAGACTTTTACCTTATCTCCAGGTTTAAGACTAAACGTCCAAGATGACATGAGTCCTGGAGGGACATCTTGCCCAGGAGGCGGAGAAGCAATTCTTATATTGAATTTAATAATACCTTTTTCCTCTGGATAATTCGCCATCGAATAGGCTCTTATTACCGGCTCATTAGTTGTAGATTTATTCTCCCATATTTTAAATCGATCCCAATCCTCATGATATTCATCATCTATATCAAAATCTTTGTAATCAACTTCATATGCAGGAGCTTCAAGTTGCACATAACCACCTGCTCTAAAATCAACATTTTCACCTTCTGGCAGTTTTAAAACTAATTCCTTAATAAAGGTTGCAACATTATCATTAGAAATAACTTCACATTCCCATTCTTTAACACCAAAAACATCATCAGGAACATTAATTTTTAAATCATTTTTAACTGGAACTTGACACGATAGTCTCCAACCTTGTTTTTGTTCAGTAGAATTAAAATGTGATTCCTCAGCTGCTAATATTGATCCGCCACCTTCTACAACTTGACACTTACATTGACTACATGTTCCACCACCGCCACAGGCTGAAGCTAAGAAAATATTATTATCAGCTAAGGTTTGTAATAACTTCGAACCAGCAGGAACAACTATAGGATTAGCACTATCACCATTAATTTCAATCGATACATTACCTGTAGAAACTAATTTTGATCTAGCAAAAACTATAACTAAAACTAGAAGTAAAATAATTCCACTAAATGAAGCAACACCTAAAATTAAATCAATATTCATTTTATAGAGATATTCCTCCAAATGACATAAAACCAAAACTCATCAAACCAACAATAATAAATGTTGTACCAAGACCCTTTAGTCCTTCTGGAATATCAGAATATTTTAATTTTTCTCGTATTCCAGCTAATACAACTATTGCCAATGCCCAACCGAAGCCCGCACCAAATCCATATACAACACTTTCTCCAAACAATAGATCTTTTTCAACCATAAATAATGAGGCACCTAATATTGCACAATTAACAGTTATGAGAGGTAAAAACTGTCCCAAAGCATTGTATAGAGCAGGCACATATTTATCTAAAAACATTTCTAATATCTGCACGCTTGCTGCTATAACTCCGATATAACTTATTAATTCAACAAATTCTAAATTAGTTCCTTCAAGCCCTGCCCAAGAAAGAGCATCTTCTCTTAGTATATAGTTATAAATTAAATTATTTAAAGGAACTGTTATAAGGCATACAACAATAACTGCTATACCTAAACCAAATGCAGCATCAATTTTTTTTGAAATAGCTATAAATGTGCACATTCCTAAGAAAAGTGAAAGAGCTATATTTTCTATAAAAACTGTAGTTATAAAAATATTTAGATACTGTTCAAACATTTAAATCTCTTTTAGTAAAGTTTGGTGCTGTTGAATGACTAGAAACTTCAAAGTCGTCTTCTTCCACTTGAACCGGTTTAATTGACCTAATCAACCATATAAATAAACCTATGATAATAAAAGAACTTGGCGGTAATAATAATAAATTATTACCCATGTACCATTCTGGCATTACTTCTACTCCAAAAAGAGTTCCAGCACCAAAAAGCTCTCTGATAAACGCCACACCGATTAAAATAATACTATAACCTATTCCATTACCTAATCCATCTAAGAAACTAAGTAATGGTTTTTCTTTCATTGCAAAAGCTTCGGCTCTACCCATAACAATACAATTAGTAATTATTAATCCTACAAATACAGAAAGTCTTTTGCTTGTTTCATAATCATACGCTTTTAATAATTCATCAACCACAATGACCAGAGAGGCAATAATAGTCATTTGAACAATAATTCTGATGCTAGATGGAATATAGTTTCTGATAAGTGATATGAAAAAGTTAGAGAATGAAATAACACTTATAACCGCTACGCACATAACTAAAGTTACGGTTAAATTATTAGTAACTGCTAGTGCAGAACATATACCAAGTATTTGAAGCGTTATAGGGTTTTCATCAATTAAAGGTTTTAAGATTACTTCTTGATATCGTTTAAGATTCATATTCAAGATCCTCTAATAATTTTGCATATCCTGAGCTACCAAACCAATATGTAATCATATTTGATACGCCCCTTCCAGTAATAGTTGCACCGGACAAACCATCAACTTTATATAATTGAGAGGGATCATCATTCGAAACTTTCCCTTTAATTACCGTTAAAGCTACCTCGTCTTCTTGATATATTTTTTTCCCAATCCAAGATTTCTTCCAATCATCATTATCAACTTCAGCACCAAGACCTGGTGTTTCTTTATGTTCATAATAAGTTATACCTGACACCGTATTAAAATCTCCTTCGATCGCTATATATCCAAACAATGTTCCCCAAAGACCATAGCCTCTTATTGGTAAAATTAACTTATCAATGTTGCCAAAATCATCTCTTAGAATAAATATCTTGCCTACGTTTTCCCTATTTTTAATTATCGCTATATCTTCCGATGAGGGTACTGAAGTTGATAAACTTGAATCTTTTGTAGACATTAATTGATCATACTCATCAATATTAAAGTCTTTATATTCATCCATTAATTGACCAGTATTAAAATCAATAAACTTTTGTTCAAGCTGTTTAAATTGTTCAGCTATAGTTTTAGTGGTATCTATATCTATATCGGCAACTTCAAGAACTTTTATTCTTCTATCATTGAGTTTATTTTCTTTTTGTTTATCTCTAAGACTTACTGCAGATGTTGAAACTATAAGTGAACATATTAGACACACGCAAAATGCAACACTGATTGTTTTTAATACAGACTCATTCATTGGTAAGTGCCTTGCGTTTTTTAATATTAGACATAACAACCATATGATCAATAACTGGAGCTAATAAGTTTGCGAATAGTATAGCTAACATCATACCTTCTGGAAATGCTGGATTTATAACTCGAATTAGTATTACTGTTACGCCAATAACAAAGCCATATATCCATCTACCAGTATTAGTGCCTGAACCAGAAACCGGTTCAGTAGCCATAAAAACAAGTCCAAATGCAAAACTACCAATTACAGCATGCCAATACCAAGGAATAAAGAACATAGGATTTGATTCTGAACCCACAACATTTAATATGGATGACATCAAAATCATTCCAACAAAAGTTCCAAGAACTATCCTATATGATGCAACTTTTGTTACGAGTAAAATAATCAATCCAATTAAAATTGCAATTATAGAAGTTTCTCCAACAGAACCTGGTATATTTCCTAAGAATGCATCCATCCATGAAAAGGAATTAGTTATTCCCGGTAATCCATTTTCGGCTGCCATACCTAATGCTGTTGCTCCACTATACCCTTCAGGTATTATGTTGTAATCAGAAATACCAGCAATCCAAACTTTATCTCCAGAAATTTGAGCTGGATAAGCAAAATATAAAAAAGCTCTACCTGTTAAGGCTGGATTTAAAAAATTCTTACCTGTTCCACCAAAAATTTCTTTACCAATAACTAATCCAAAAGAAATACCCATAGCTGCTTGCCATAATGGTATATCTGGAGGACAACTTAAAGAAAAAAGTACTGTAGAAACAAAAGCTCCCTCATTTATTTCATGTTTTCTTACTATTGCAAATAATGCTTCCCAAGCAATACCAACAGCAAAGACAACAAAATAGATTGGTAAGAAATAACAAGCACCAAACCATAATTTGCTTAAAAAGCTATTAGAATCATAACCAACAATACTAACAAAATAATGATGCCAATCACCGGTATTTTGTTGATTTATCGAATCTAGATATTCTAATGAATGAGAACCTAAATTATACATACCAAAAAACATTGCTGGAAAAGTAGCCAGCCATACAGTAACCATTACTTTTTGAATATCTACAGCATCTCTAACATGAATTGGATTTGTTGTTTTCTTTCCATATGAAAAAAATAAGTTCTCTAACGCATCAAATAATGGGAACCATGTATTATATTTACCATCATTAATAAAATTTGGTTTTATATTATTAAAATAATTTCTTAAAATTTTCATTGTTCTAAATAAAGTTTATTTAAATTATCCATTAATATTGATGAGTAATCATACTTACTCGGACATACATATGAACACAGTGATAAATCTTCAGGAATAAGCTCTAACATTCCTAAATCTATTGCCATTTCAATATCTGATACAACCAATGATTTCAATAGTTGTGTTACAAGTATATTCATTGGAACAACTTCCTCGTAAGAGGATATTGGAACTATAGCTCTATTACCTCCACCAATAGAGGTATTAAAAATATATTCTTTTGGTTTTATAAATGAGGATATAAAAACATTTAACTTAGAATGTAAAGAAGATCCGGGCATCAACCAGTTTAAGAAAATTTCATTCACCTTTTCCGGAATAACAGAAACTTGCGAATCATAAAATCCTAAATATTTCATAACACCTTCAGACTCATGCCCATGTAATACTGATCCTGAAATGATCCTAGTTTTTTCATCTATTTTTCCTGCTGTTAATTCATCTAAATTTGAACCATGTCTAACCTTTAATAGAGATGGTTCAAAAACTGATGGGCCACCAAGACTTATAATTTTATGAGTCCTAATAGTTTTATTTTTTTTTAGATAGCCCATTGAAATTAAATCTTGAAAACTTAATGTCCATACTTTTGAATTTAAGTTTACTGGATGAATTTTTGATATGTGAGTACCAACAAGTCCCGCTGGATGTGGTCCTACAAACTGATGATAATTAATTCCTGTAATCGAATCATCAAATTTATTATTTTGATATGTTAAATGAATATTACAATCAAACAAATCTTTAATAAGACTAATACCTTCATCAAAATATTCTTTGTCATGATTAATTATTTCATAAGGATCTGCAGATAACGGGTTTGTATCGCAGCAATTAATAAATAAAGCTTCGGGCATAGATTTTATATCTGGAGTCCGATTAAATGGTCTAGTACGAAAAGCATTCCAGATTCCGCTATTTATAAGAGTGTTTTTAATTTCATCAGAGGAAGAATCAAAATTAAATTCTATAAAGTCTTCATTGTTGGAAACCTCTATTTCAATTGATAGAAACTTTCTTTTGTCACCTCGATTAATTGATTTAATGATTCCTCCTGCAGGAGATGTAAAATAAACACCAGGATTTTTTTTGTCTTCAAATAACTTTTGTCCTGCTTTTACTGATTCGTCTTCTCTAACAAGCATTGTAGGTTTCATTCCAATAAAATCATTTCCTAATACGGAAACAGAAGAGATTTTGGGCTCATCAGTAACTGACATAGATGGTTTGCCAGATATTGGTAAATCAAGACCTTTCGAAATTTTAATCACTTTAATTATGTGTGCCTTTAGTTGCAAATGAAACTATTAAAAACAATGCAATTATAAGGCTAAAGTGCCTCTGATTCTAGGTTTACTTGACTGGATTTGGTAATCTTGGAAGATTAATTTTTGCTACTTTTTTAGTGAGACCAATAACCTGTTTTGTGTATCCGTATTCATTATCATACCAACAATATAATGTAATTCTATTTTTGCTAGCAATTGTTGCTTGAGAATCAATAACAGTAGCAAAAGGACTTGAATAAAAATCCGTAGATACTATCTCAGAAGAATTAACATATCCAATTATTTCTCTGTATTTAGAGTGAAAAGCGATTGATTTTAAGTAGTTATTTACTTCATCAACTGTTACCTCTTTCTCCAAAGCCAAGGATAAAATAGCTAAACTTACATTTGGCGTTGGCACTCTTATTGCATTTCCTGTAAGTTTACCCTCTAATTCAGGTAGTGCCTTTGCAACAGCTTTCACAGCGCCTGTGGTTGTAATGACCATATTTAATGGAGCACCACGACCTCTTCTATCACCCTTATGAAAATTATCTATCAAATTCTGATCATTTGTATATGCATGAACAGTTTCAATATGTCCACCTCTAATTTTATATTGGTCGTTAATAGCCTTTAAAACAGGAACTATTGCATTAGTTGTGCATGATGCTGCAGAAATAATCAAATCATTATCCTCAAGAATTTTATCATTTATTCCATAAACAATATTTTTGAGATTCCCTTTAGCTGGTGCTGTAAGAATTACTTTGGATGCTCCAGATTTAATATGAATTGATAAATCCTTTTCATCTCTCCAAACACCGGTGTTGTCAATAACTACTGGATTTTTAATATTATAATCTGCATAACTTACTTCACTTGGACTTGATGCATATATTACTTTTACTGGATTACCATTTATAACAAGTGTTGAATTTTCTTCATCAACTCTAACGGTACCGTCAAAAGGTCCGTGAACTGAATCTCTAGTCAATAAACTAGCTCTTTTAAAGATATCATCATCTGAAGCCTTTCTTATAACAATAGCTTTAAGTCTAAAGTAATTTCCTGGTCCAGTAGTCTGTGTCATCATTCTTGCGACAAGTCTACCAATTCGTCCAAATCCATATAAAACAATATTAGTTGGTTCTTTAGGTCTTTGAGAATCTTTATTTATTACAGATTTAAGTTCGGTATTTATATAGTCGGGGATTAAAGAAACATCATTTTTAATATCGTTGAAAAAAGGACAACTTACAGCAATCTCACCTATATCTATTTCACAATCTTGAAGCTGCAATTTGCTTATATATTCAAGAATTGGGTATGTTTCAAGTTCACTTAACTCATTATTGTCAGTTTGTCTTGCGAACCTATGAGCTTTCATGATCGCTACTGGAGACTCGTTAACTAATGATTTTCCATAAATCATTATGTTAATACCGTCCCTATACAAAGAGCCTATTAGAGGAACCATTAGTTCAGCCAATGCTTCACGCCATTTCCAATCACCAAACGAATCTTCAGGCAATATTCTTTTTTGCCTTTCAGTAGACTGAAAACTTATATCCTTATTGTCCCCCATAACCAGATTATAATTGTTTTTAATAAATCTATATAACTAACTAGCAAATTTTTTAAGATGAAAGTCTGCATTACCAAAAAGAGCATCTATTGAAATCATTTTTTTAAGGTAATGTCCTATCATCATCTCTTCACTTACGCCCATACCACCATGAAGTTGAACAGCTTCTTTAGCAGAAAGTTTGCCCGACTTGCCAATATAAGACTTTAACGCAGAAACATGTTTATACATTTGATCAGAATTATTTTTTACTTCAAGCATAGCTTTTATCAATAAAGATTTAGCCAATTCCGATTCAATGTACATATCTACCATTCTATGCTGAAGAACTTGAAAGTTAGAAATTGGTTGTCCAAATTGTTCTCTACCTTTTGTGTACTCTAATGTTTTAAAATAGCATGATTCCATACAACCAACAGCTTCAGCGCTGATACATAATGTTGCCAAATTAATTGTCTCATTTAATAATTTTTTTGCCTCACTACCAGATGCAATGACGTTTGAATCGTCTATTTGTACGTTTTCAAATGATATCTCTGAACAAGACTGACCATCAACTGTTAAAAACGAATTTACTGAAACTCCATCTAAATCTGTATTGAGAATAATTAATTTAAAATCATTATCTTTCATGCAAGTAATAATCAATTTTTCTGCATTTGAGCCATTCAAGACAAGAGTTTTAGTGCCATTTAAAATATTATTTGAATCTATTGATGTAGATGGTGATAAATAATCATAACCTTTATCAACCTCAGCATAACCTAATGAAATATGCATACTTCCTGAAGATAATTTATCTATTAAATCAACTTTTTGGCTATAAGAAGATTTGTCTAGTAATGTTCCTGAGAGAACAATGGTTGCTAAATATGGCTCAATAACAAGTGCTTTACCAAATTCTTCGAATAGAATAGATAATTCTATGGGTCCAAAGCCAAGTCCACCAGACTCTTCACTAAAAGGCATTGATAACCATCCTTGGTCTGCAAATAGTTTCCAGACATCTGTATCAAAATGATTATCAGATTTAATAACTTCTTCACGTTTATAAAAATCATATTCAGATTCACAAAATTTTTGGATTTGCTCACGAAGCATATTTTGTTCTTCGTTATAATCTAGGTTCATTATTAAACGCCTAAAACAAATTTAGCTAAAATATTTTTTTGAATCTCATTACTTCCACCGTATATAGAAGTTTTTCTTAAATTAAGGAAACCAGAAAGTCCTTCAGCAGCATATTCTGGTCCTGAAGGTTTGTCATTACTTCCATAACCATGAGGGCCAGGATACATAAGCGCATATTCACCAGCTGCTTCAACAAATAATTCTGATAAATTTTGTTGCATTTCAGTTCCTTTAATTTTTAAAATGGAGGATTCAGCACCAGGATGACCTCCATTTTCAAGTGCTGACAATAACCTTAATTCGGTTATTTCAATGGCTGATAATGAAACTTCTAATTCATTAACTTTTCTTTCTAAATCGGGATTGTTTAATTTTGAGATAATATCCTTCAATCTATTAAGGGATCTCAACGACGCTCCAAGACCAGCTATACCAAATCTTTCATGAGCAAGCAAAAACTTAGCATATGTCCAACCCTTACCCTCTTCACCAACTAAATTTTCAATAGGAACCTTAACATCTGTAAAAAATACTGAATTAACTTCATGTTCACCATCAATTGTAATAATAGGCTTAACTTCAATACCTGGTGTTTTCATATCAATTAATAAAAAAGATATGCCTTCTTGTTTAATACCACTATTGTCAGTTCTAACTAAGCAAAATATCCAGTCAGCATTTTGAGCTAATGTCGTCCATGTTTTAGAACCATTAACGATATAATGATCTCCTTCACGGACTGCTTTTGTTTTTAATGATGCTAAATCTGAACCAGAACCTGGTTCAGAGTATCCCTGGCACCACCATGTATTAAACTCTAAGATGTCTGGTAAAAATCTCTGTTTTTGCTCATCATTACCAAAGGTCCATATGACTGGTGCTACCATACTGACGCCGAATGCTAAAAGTGGTGGGCATCCAGCAAGTCCAAATTCTTTGTTAAATATATACAATTGCGTTGATGACCAGCCTGTACCACCATATTCAACTGGCCAGTTATAACCCATCCAACCTTTTTTTGATATTGCTTTATGAAAATCAATCATATCTTGCTTTGTTAAAGCAATACCGTTATCAGTTTTCTCTTTTACATGCTTTGGATAATCGTTTGCAAGCCACTGTCTTACTTCTTCTCTAAAAGCAATATCCTCTTTACTAAAGTTAATGTCCATTTTTTCCTTTAAATATTTAAATTGATTGTTAGAATATGGCGTTCATTATACACAACTACATGCTCAAAAAAAATCTTAATAACAATAGAAATTATTCATACAGTATTAAAGAATACTTTGAGAAAAATAATAATTCTTTATGTGTTCTTGCAAGAGATAATAATGAAGCTAAGTATCTAGTAAATGAACTTAAATTATTATTAGATAACGCTTTAATAAGCTATTTTCCAGATAATGAGCTTTTACCGTATGATCATTTTTCAATTCCTGAATCATTATTAAAAAATAGATTTAAGATTATTAATTCTAATACAAAAGATAAGAATATTGTTGTTAGTTCAATTAAGAATCTTTTTGAAAGGTTTCCTCCTAAAAATCTATTCAAGTCAACAAAGAAATATAATGTCGGATCTGAAATAACAATCAATCAACTTGAAGATATTATTGATTCGCTAAATTATACAAAAAAACCAAATGTTGAAAACATCAATGAATATTCTCTTAGAGGAGGAATTATTGATATATATACCCCAATTTATAAAAATCCATTAAGAATAGAAATTTTTGATGAAAAAATTGAGTCTATTAGGTTTTTTGATGTTAAGACACAATTATCAAATCAATTAATTGATAGTTTTTCAATAACAAGAGGGAATCTTCTTTTGAATGAAAAAGGCTATATTGAAAAATTTATAAATAATTGGCGTCAATACTTTCAGGATTCTGATGAAAGATATTGTGATTTATTCCAAAAAATAAAAAATAAAGAAATACCTGAAGGTATTGAAATTTATTTTCCATTTTTCTTCAACAATACGGATAGTTTTAATAAATTATTTGAAGATTATGATTTTATCAAAACAAATGATTTTAGTGATTATGTAAATTCTTACTTTAATTACATATACGAAAGATATGAAGATGAAAAGGATGATATCAGTAGGCCGCTAATAAAACCTATAGACTTATTTAATAAAAAGAATGAAATTGAATCTTTTCTGTCAAAAGTAAAAAAAATAAATGCAAAAACTTTACAATATCATTTCAACAAGTTTTCCGATTTAGAGAATTCAATTAAACAACTTGAATTTAAAAAAAATACAAATATTTGTTTAATTTCATCTATTGAAAATGAGTATCAAAAACTTAAACAAAAATATTCAAATGTATCTGACAGTATTAAATCTCAATACACTATTTCAGTGATTAAAACTGATCCTATAAGAAATATATATGATGAAACTAACAATGAATATTTCTATCATAAAGAATTTATTGATAAAGGCATTTATGACACAAAAATAGATAAAGTTAATAAATTACAACCACCAACAATTACTGAAAATATTTTTAATGAAGGTGAATATGTAATTCATGAGGATTATGGTTTAGGCATATATTCTGGATTAGAAATACTAGATATTAATAATACCAATAATGAGTATTTAAAAATTATCTATTTAAACGATGAAAAGTTATATGTTCCGCTAAGAAGTATTGAAAAAATAACTTCATATCATAAAAAAAGTGGTGATAAGGAATTAATTCTAGATTCTTTATCATCTTTAAAATGGAAATCAAAAAAAAATAAAGCAAAACAAAGAGCTTTCGATCATGCTGCTGAAATTCTAGATTTAGAATCAAGAAGATTACAATCTCATTCATATGTATTGAGAATTGATAATGAATCATTTGAAAAATTTAACAATGAGTTTCCTTATATTGAAACACCAGATCAATTAACAGCTATAGAATCTATAAGAAGTGACATTAAGTTAATAAAACCGATGAACAGAGTTTTATGTGGTGATGTAGGTTTTGGTAAAACGGAAGTCGCGATGAGAGCCAGCTATATTTCTGTTTTCTCAGATAAACAAGTAATCATAATTACACCAAGTACTGTTCTTTGCGATCAACATTATGATTCATTCTTGAAAAGATTTAGTAACTTTCCTATTTCAATTCAAAAATTAAATAGATATACAACCTCAAAATTAAAAGAAAAGACTATTGATGATTTTAATACTAAAAAAATAGACATATTAGTAACTACTCATATTGCATTTAATAATAATATCAACTTTTCAAATGTTGGTTTACTGATAATAGATGAAGAACATAAATTTGGTATTAAACAGAAAAACTATATAAAAGATAAACAAGAAAGCTTACATATCTTATATTTATCAGCTACTCCAATACCTCGTACAATGAATATGGTCTTTTCTGGACTAAAAGATTTTTCTTTTTTGCAGACTGCACCACTAAATAGAATTAATATAAAGTCATTTTTAAAAATGCATACTAATCAGTTAATAAAAGAGGCTTTAAGCCGTGAAAAAATCAGAGGTGGTCAATCTTTCATTTTACAAAACGATATTGGAAAAATGGAGTCTTTACAAAATGAAATCGAAAGAATTTTACCTGAATACAAAGTTGGTATTGCTCATGGCAAATTAAAGAAATATGAAATAAGACAGGTTATGAATGATTTTATTAGTGGTGAATTAGATGGTCTTATATGCACTACTATTGTAGAAATGGGCTTGGATATACCTAATGCCAATACAATGCTTATTATAAATTCACATAAATTAGGCTTATCTCAACTTCATCAATTAAGAGGAAGGGTTGGAAGATCAGCAAAACAAGGATATTGCTATTTTTTGATTCCATCAAATGATATACCAAAAAGCGCAAAAACTAGACTGGAATCTATTATCAAATATTCTAAGTTAGGTCAGGGATTTTTAATTGCTCAAGAAGATTTAGATCTAAGAGGTGGTGGTGAGATTCTTGGAGATAAACAAAGTGGACATATAAATGATGTAGGAATATCTTTATATTTGTCTATGCTAAAAGATGCAATCAATACAAATAATTCATCAGATCATCGACATGATAGGTGTGAAATAAATTTTTATGATTCTGCTTATATAGATTCAAATTATCTACCCTCTCCTACAGAAAGACTAAAAATTTATAAAAAAATATCTAATACAATGAATAATAAAAAGTTAGATGATATTAAAAATAATTTAGTGGATAGATGCGGTAACATGCCTGTAGAGTCATTAAATTTATTAAACAATAAAAAAATTTACAATAGAATAATAAATACTGGTATCAAGGGTATTAAGTCATATAAAGATAGAACTAATTTTATACTTTCAAATGCACTTAAAAAATCTATTCTAGATAATCTACTAATGCTTATTTCTAAGGATTCAGTTCGTTATTCATTAACCAAAGATAATAAATTTGTATGTAAATTTAATGAAACAGATTCTAATAAAAGAAGAAATAATGTTAATCTGGTATTAGATGAAATACTTTAGATTGAGTTTAATAATTATTGCACTTTTTAATTATCAATACATAAAAGCTGAAAATGTTGATGAATATAAGATTGAAATAGTGCTATTTAAGTTTAATAAGGTTTTAACTGATGAACTGTTTGATATAAATCTTAATGAGCCAGATTTAAATGAAACAATAGAGTTTTATGACAATGAAATAAAAATTAATAAATCTAAATACAGTAAGTTTGAGAATATATCTACGTATATTAAAACAATTGTTGAAAATGAGTTCGATAAATCAAACATACAGCATCCTTCTATATGGTATAGAGATTCAGATGACCTAGAAATTCTTAAAAAATTTAACAATAATATTGGTAGAAATAACGATTTAAAACTTTTAGGTCATCATTCATGGATACAAAATATTCCTGAATATGACGAATCTAAATATTTAAGATTTAAAAATACTGATTATGGATTTTATTTAAAACTTTATAAAAAAAGATTTTTACACTTAGATTTAAAAACTTTTATTAAAGATAAAAGAAACTCTGATATACAAATTTTTATTGATAAAGAACATAGAATATTTAACGAAGAAATTTATTTTTTTGATCATCCTGCGTTCGGAATCTTATTTACTATAAATAAAATCTAATTACTTATAATATGCATTATCGTCCACAGAATGATCTGTCAGATCTTTAACACCTTTCACTTCAGGTATTTGTTCCATTAATGTTTTTTCAATTCCATCTTTTAAAGTTACATCTACCATACCGCATCCTTGACAACCTCCTCCGAACTGAAGTATTGCCTCATTATTTTTAAACTCAACTAAGCTTACTTCTCCACCATGCGACTGTAACATTGGGTTAATTTCGTTATAAATTACATAATTGATTCTATCTTCTACCGGACTATTTGGAGAGATATTTGGAATTCTCGCATTTGGCGCTTTGATTGTAAGCTGTCCTCCAAAAGTATCATTATCAAAGTTAACAACACAATCTTTTAAAAAAGGAACACTCCTTTTTTCAATATTTACATTTATCGATTCTAAATTGATAATCAAATCATCTGGCATTGCCTCCTCTGGTTTACAATATGCAAGACAAGTTTCAGCCTTAGGAGTTCCAGGATCAGATATGAATATTCTTATTGATAAATCTAATTCATTCTTATCTTGTATTAATTTAGCAAGATATTCTTCAGCAGATTTAGTTATTTTTATAATTTCACTCATTATTTATGTGGTTTAATAGAATTATAAGTTCTTTTTTCGGAATAAGAAAAAAATCTGAACTTTCAAAAGATCTTCAAAATATTTCATTTGGTAAAATAGTTCTACTATTTTTTAGTATTAATTTATTATTTATTTGCATAATTTTAATTATTACAAAATTAATAACTTCTAATTTATGAACAAATTTAATAATTTTAAGCAAGAGCTAATTCCTTTTTATACAGATAAAATTTCAATAAATCTAAGTCCCTCTCTTTCTTATAGAAGCAGATGTGAATTTGGTTATTCTAAAGACTCTTACACCATGAAAAAAAATTATAAAACAGTTTATTTAAATAATTTTTCTCATGCATGTAAATCAATTCAACAATTGATGCCTGAATTATTGAAAGTAATTAATGCATCACAAATAGTGAAATATAAATTATTTCAAATTAACTTTAGATCAAATTCTAAAAATGAAATCTTAGCAACACTGATATATCACACAAAAGTGAACGATAAATTGATAAAAGCTATAGAAT
>CEUJ01117096.1_pt1 | contig 24525 bp, 29 predicted proteins | sample 361531 | NCBI WGS metagenome assembly CEUJ01 (sample SAMEA2622842, study PRJEB7988) | marine metagenome | biome: marine biome (ENVO:00000447); feature: marine epipelagic mixed layer (ENVO:xxxxxxxxx); material: "saline water (ENVO:00002010), including plankton (ENVO:xxxxxxxx)" | depth 140 m | reverse complement strand
ACTATTTATTCTAGGATATTCTTTCTTTAATCTAAGTGAGTTTCTTAATAAAGGTAATATTCATATTGCCACGTTGATAATGCGAACATCTATTATCACTATGGTAGCAGTCTCTATATATTACGATAGTTATCACAAAGGATAATTGATAATTAATTAAATATTTATAAATTTTTAATTAATTAATTAATTATAAACCGGAAGGGAAACCAACCAAGTTAGCACCAATACCAAAGCCAGCTCCAGAACGGGCCTGAACAGCCATGCTTGGGAGATAAGTATCAAGAATGCTGAAAGTAGCAGCGGCAGTCAAAGCAATCAAGGCTACTTCATCCATGTTCAAAGATTTCTTAGGGATGGCGTAGGCAGCGATAGCTACCATCAAGCCTTCAACTAAGTATTTAATAGCGCGTTTTACGAGTTCACCGACGTCCAAACCAGGCATCATTGCTATATATATTTAATAAACAGAAAAAAATATATCTTCGTTAAAAAACTTAAAATCTAATAATATATTGTAGTATATGCAAGATAACTATGAAAAGCCACTAAACAGCGACGGATCTAAAAACCCTAAATATGTTGATCTTCTTGAAGAGGACAAACCTTTAGCCGGTCAAAAGTTCGGCTGTGTTTCTTTTGTGTCTCCCGAGAATGTATTAAAGCAAAAAAACATTTTTCTATTTGAACAATTCCTAAAGAAGTGGGAGGTGTCAAAGAGTATGGAGAAATTCACTCAATTTCTAAATTATATTTCGTATAAATACAACGTTGACTTTGATAAGATGATGGCAGATTTGGAGGAATTCTCTAAAGAAGAGAAGAAAACAATTAATCATAGCACCCTAAGCGATGACTACAAGAACTTTATGGACCAATATGAAGATGATCTTGAGAAGGAGTTTAACATCGCAAATGAATTTCAGACCACTGTTCGTGGAGTGAAGCTCAGAGGCAATTTCCCTACTCAGGAAGAGGCTGAACTTAGGTGTAAGATGTTGAGGGAAACAGACCCTAATCATGACGTATACGTGGGTCCTATTGGTATTTGGATGCCATGGGAACCTGATGCCTATAAAACGGGACGTGTTGAGCACCTTGAACCAGAGCTCAACCAGTTGATGCATGAAAAGAAGAAAAACGAAACAAAGGCTAAGGATGCTTTTGATGCCAGAGTAAAAGAGTCCAAGCAAAAGGCGATTGAAGACAATATCAAGAAAGCAGAGGAATCCGGCAATAAACTTACCCAGACGATTACCAAAGACGGAGACCTAGTAAATGTAGCCGCAGCTGACACTGACTTCACTGGCAGCAAAGAAGAAATTTCTGTCGCGGATATCCGCAAGGAGCTGTTTGAAGGAGACAATGTTGTCATGGGAGACTCAGACCATGGCCTAAGTGATCTTGAGAATGTCACCTTTGAGCTAGGCGAGAACAAGAAGAAGTAATTTTCTAAAATTATTTAATATCATTTATTAAATAATTAGTTCAATAATAGACGCGTTCTCTGCAACCAACGCCCATGATGTAATATTATGTTACTTGTATTGCCTAATATATGAAATACCATGTGCCATAAATACCAGTTATCTTCATATCTTTCCCATTGATATACTGCTTTAATAAAACTTAATATGCATACAAAGAGATTTATGAGAAATTCTTTTTGTAGATCCGAGTAAAATGAGCTATAAATTGACGTTAAAACCGCAAAACGAGCTAATGTGATATCACATGTTCTACGTAATCCTACCTTTGGCTTCATCCAGAAAAGCGTGGAGAATAACATCACAACCATTATTTGAATTGTATATATTCTCCTTTCTTTATACAATATAGAGCTCAATAAAGAAACACTCATTGATAGCGACGACACTGTTAGAGCTCTTGATTCATGGCGAGTCGCGATGATCGTCATAGGGCGCGGATATTTCCGACACTGTCTGCCCGATTGTTCAACCATGATTAGCTCAGTATTAATACATTTATCATGTTTGGTAGGTATGTCTTCTATGTCGTCTTTATTCATATCATTATCTCCAATCTTTCTCTTATGCTCTTTACTCATTACGTTGTATAATAATTTATTATTTTTTCTTTAATAAATTACTATTAATCTACTATTAGTCTTCTATATCTGAGTCATTCAGAAATCCTTCAGGATCGAATTCATCTAGTTCACCCTCTATGACACCAATGTTATAGTTCCTACCATCCTCTATAGCTTTATTTTCTTTATCTGTGGATGTTATCAGAGGACTTACCTTACTACATATAAAATTTAATGGATGTTTTACATTTTCATATACTCCTTCAACAAAGTCTATATGCTTCGCCATTTTTTTACAATCTTCACTTAAATCTTTATTGATAGTCTGTAATATAAGATCCATCTTTTGGTTCATTTCTTCAATTCTTTCTTCTATATTTTTAATTCTCTCTTCAAGATCACACATATTTATTAAAAGACAACATAATTATTAGAGTTATCTGAACGACAAGACCCGATATACCGTCATGATACATACTTCGTATTAATCCAAGAGGCTTATAATAGTACTGGTCTAAATAAGGAAACAATTTTGTGGCTTTCATAACGATTCCAAACAAACCACTAATAATGAAACTTATAAACAAAAAGGTAACTACTGACGATATATCCATTACATCTGACGGAAATGAAACGATATTGAGTATCACATACTGAGTAACTGCGCCAACAAAGCCTGCTATTAAAGCAGCAGCTAGTAGAGTATGTTTCTTAAAATAAGGCTGTAAGATTCTTACAAAATCATACTTCATAATGGAAGGTAGCTTCTTGTAGTTTTCAGACATAACCCTAAGTAAAACATCCCAGAGAGCAGTGACTATAAATGTTAAAACAACAATTTCGCAAACAGTCATATATATATAATTCGTTAAAAAATTGAACTTTATATATTCAATAATTATATATATATAAAATGCAGCAGCCAATTCAAGACTGGAAACCAATGGTGCTCAATAAAAGCACTTCTACCACCAACTCAAAAAAAGGCACTACTGGAACTCAAGCAGGTCTCACTAAAAAAGAAAGAGAACTACTTGACTCCAATGATGCAAAGTCTATTACCCTTATGTCACGAAATATTGTATCGCAACTTATCGCAGCTCGCGTTGCAAAAGGCTTCACGCAACAACAAGTTGCAAAAAATTTGAACATTGATGTAAAGATCATCAAGGATATTGAGACATTTAAATATAAAAATGACATGGCGTTGGCACAACGCATTGCCAGAAGCCTAGGAGTCACGAAACTTGTTAAGTAACTATCTAAACGCTAACGTCTCAAAGTCTTCCTCTGATTCACTCATAAAATAGTCGTCTGTCAAATATGAAGCCGGAATATTCAATGGTTCTTCTATTGTCGCTACATATTTATATTTTTTTTTGCTAACATCAGAATCGCCTAACTCTGTCCTACAAATCGGACATGTAGTTCTGTCCAACATCACGAGTTCTAAACATTCCTTATGAAAAATATGTTTACATTTCGTTATAACAAAATTACGTTTATGTTTCTTAGTTTTAATTTCATCAGGACGTGGCTCTAGACATATACTACATACATCCGAGTATGGCACTGGTTTTGATGACCATAAACCCATAAATATAATAGATATTATAAATATTATATTTACTTTCTAGATCTCGTTTTAGCTTTAGCAACATGTCTTTTTTTATGTCTCCTAGTTTTGTTGGATTTTGCTCGTTTTTTATGAGTTTTCTTGTTCTTATGCATTTTTCTCTTTGTGCTAGATTTTCTAGACTTGCCACCCTGCGACCCCGGTCGCACTTTCCTCCATGTATCATTGCTAGGTATCAGACGAGATGGAGGTGGGCCGTTACTAAGATAAGAAGTACATGATTGTATCATGTTGGTGAACCTCGCTGGATTTACTTTAAGAGCTGTATGGTGTAATCTGAACTGTCTTCTACTGGAAAGGCACTTATCGCTTAACCCTGTGCTCACTGAAGCTTTGGATATCGGCTTTTGACCTGTCTGCTTAGTATACCAGCCCCATACCTGATACCAAAACGCAAAATATAAACTCCAGTCAACTGCTGGATATGGGACCTGACTTACTTGACGGACTATACTCTCAGAATTAAGTTGTAGACGAAAGTCATTCACTGTCGCAGCGTCTGCATCGTAGTACCTACATACACTCTGAATAGGAATACTTCCTGTAGCATCAAATAACGATACCACTAGAACCATTAACTTAAAGTCTTTTGAATCAACACATCGTTGAGGCTCGTTTGTGATTACTTGACTAATTGTTGCTATTCTTTCACTCAACCCTTTCATTCCCCCCAATAAACTATACATAGAAGTACCAAATGTCCATAAATCTGATAGTTTATCGGGATTATCATATGTCTTACATCTATCACTATCTCCAAAAAAATAAAATGGTGTATTCTCTCCTGTTTTACTAACAAAACTTAAGCCCATGCTGTGAGCGCCTACTATACCAAATGATTTGCATCTACTTCCTTCATTTCCTGCAACATCATTCATTTCATAATTTGTCGGCAAGACTACGTACTTGTTTTTGCAATAATTCGCAAGGTCGCCTGCATTGTGCCCTATAAATCTTTCTGACTTGATAAATCTGGTAACGAACCATGCCGTCTGGGTAGTTCTTAACAGATCGGATACGCACACTAATGAAATATTCTCTATGCCTGAAGTTTCCAGCCATACACCCGCTGCAGCTGCTTCTAACTTACCCTTAGATGTAAGAGGTGCATCATGTGGCGCACGTCCTGCCGTTGCTTTATTGTGCTCACCTTCACCATGTCTTATAAAATAAATATCAGTTATACCCTCTTGCAGATCAGGTGCGAATTTGGCCTTCCAATCATTAAAAGCATCCTGACCCTTAACAACAAGTGTTGGTTCAACGTTAGGATATAACTGTGCATTTTTATGTGGTTTTTCAGGATTTTGTTTTGGAACAAGACCAGGAAAGACTAGTTGAATAGTCACCATCTTGTTTTGCATATCAATGTGCAATTTAATTATACATCCATTTCCTAGCTTCATAGCACCTCCTTTGATAATAGATATTAAGTCCATGTTACCAGTGCTTAAACCTCCTTTGTGTTCCAAGAATCCTGACTCTGCTTCGCCACCACCAACTCCGTATTGCGATAAAAGACATGCAAGGGCATTCTGGTGTGTAGCTATTATAATACTTCTGCTAATATTGCGTTGACTTCCTTCTTCAACATCTGGCGGATATTGTCCAGAAAAGACCGGCTCTTCTGAACTACTTGACGACGGTGTTCTACTAAAGTCCGATGCTTCTCCATCACCATCTTTAGGGTTCCCGGGAGCTGTATTATCATTAATCATAATATATATACTAATTAGATTATATATTATGTTACCACTTAGACTTTTTAACATTAATACGCGGTCCTGCTCCCTTTTTCTTTGATGCGTTAGGATCATACATTTCTTCTTCATCATCAGAATTCAGATCTTTTGATAGCTCCCAGAATTCCTTTGAACCAAGTTTGAAATCACTATGAGGCTCGGCTTTATACCAGAAAATCTGATCAGTTAATTTATTACTTTTCGCATTGTTGTTTATGACTAGACATTCATAGTTTTCTGTGCACTGATCCATAACCTGACAGAACGATTCAAATGTGGGAAACATACCTGCATAATTCTCAAATATACGTTTTCTGTTGGTAAGATATGGCTCTCTTAATATAAATACATAGTCAATATTTGTTCTTAAATTTGGCGGAATACCTAGTGGATACTGCATCGTAATGATTAACATGATCTTCCAATGACGACCATTCATAAAAAGAAGACGCATCATCTTATCTTTAGACCATGACGAGTCATATAAGCAGTCATCTAATATAACGAAAGCCCGAGGGTCTATTGAACTCTTCTTATAGGTAGTCACTTCTTTTTTAATCTGCTTTAATACCTGCTTCTGTCTTTTAAGAATATTCTCAATAATCGCTGTATTATACTCATCGTGTATGAAAAGCTTTGGAACATGCGAGGAATAAAAACCGTTCCCTGCCTCTGTTCCAGATATTACTGTTCCTATAGGAATGTCTTGTTGATAATATAAAAGATCTCTCACTAAGTAACTTTTACCAGTGTCTCTCCTACCAATTAGAACAACCACAGGGCCTTTATTCTCATCTGGCTTGAAACTAATATCTTTCATATTAAATTTTTTAAGGTCTAGAGTCATAATACTCTATCTAAAGATTAAAATAATAAAAACATTAACGCAGAAAATGAGTTTGAAACAATTTTTATTAATATTTAGAAAAGATAATGGTATTTGATTTAAACTACCGAAAATTTAAGGATACAAAAGAGTTATATTCTTCATTAGAAAACACTAAATTGGGATTATATGATACCCAAAACTACATTCCTATCTACAATCGTTTCTTCAACCTTACTGAGTCTAACTTCAATAATGTGACTCTGAATAACAGATGGTTAATTAAAAATATTAAGAATGACTCAGGTAAGAAGTTATATGAATGTACTTTACAAGATTCCAGTAATAATGAAACAACCAAAGATGTATTTTTTAAATGTTCACCATTACTGGATCCTTTAAAATTCATACTTGGTAAATATAATACTGAAGATAAGGAGTTATTGCCTAAGACCTTAGACTATTCCGATTTCAATAAAATTAAGGATGTCAATAACTCTGCATATACGGATGGATTCTTTTCATATCTAACTAGCAAACTCAATGAAGAGCATGATTTTATTCATGGACTTGATTTCTATGGCGGGTTTCTGGCTATGCAAGATAAATTTACCTTTGATGTCATTGATGACATTGAATATCTTTATGAGTCGTCAAATTTTCACAAGAACAAAGGTGTTCTATTTGATATGGATGAGAGCAATATAGACATGTTTGTTCATTCTGACTCTAGCACTAATAAACCTAAGATAAGGATCAAGAGCTTAAACGAAGAAATAAAGGTTGATGACATTGACAGCAATGGCTACGATGATATATTTGACAACAACGAAGCTGACACATCAAGTAAAGAGGCAAATGTCTCTGAAAATGCCGATCTGTCGGATAATATCGTGTTCAACAACGACATGAATACTAGTTATAAGTCGTCCAGAAGTTCGTCTACGTTTTCGTCAAGAACATCTGACACTAGAAGCAATGAATCAGACGAATTTTCTGACGACGAAGATGTAAGTGAGTCCGATGACGATGATTCCAATTCTATTTCAGAATCAAGATCAAGCAATAACAGTGGTAGTAGCAATGCATCAGAAAATGCACTAAATATCAACATTTTTAACTTTCCGGTTGAGGTTATTTGTCTTGAGGGGTGTTATGAAACGTTAGACAGACTTATTGATGTTAGCCCATTATCAAACAATGAATGGAAAAGCATATTTATGCAAATTATTATGATGCTATTGACTTATGAAAAAGCATTTGACTTCACACATAACGATCTGCATACAAATAATGTTATGTATATTCCAACTGAAAAACAATTTTTATATTACTGTTATCAGGGAACATACTATAAAGTTCCTACATATGGAAAAATATTCAAAATCATAGATTTTGGAAGAGCAATATACAAGTTTAAAGGCAACACGTTCTGTAGCGACAGCTATGGTCCCAATGGCGACGCAGCTACCCAGTATAATATTGAACCATATCTAAGTGAATCCAAGCCACGTTTAGAGCCTCATTATGGGTTTGACTTATGTAGACTAGGATGTGCACTATATGACGAGTTAGTAGAGGAAGAAGATGAAGCCGAAGATAATGATAAGCAACCTAGATATGACGCACTTAGTGAATTAGTGAAGGGGTGGTGTATGGACGATAAAGGTAAAAATATCTTATATAAGAAAAATGGTGTAGAGAGATACCCCGACTTTAAACTCTACAAAATGATCTCACGCACTGTTCACAATCCTACTCCCCAGGCGCAATTAGATAATCCATTCTTCAGTGAATACGTAGTCACTAAGAAAACGATTAACAAAAAGGCAAAAATTATGAATATTGATAAAATACCAAGCTACGTTAACTAATAATTCTAATTATTTATTTAATAACAACTAATTAGAATCCAGGCTCATTGGAGAACGCTTGAGTACTTCCTCCGCCGCTCATCATCTTCTTAGCTCCGTCTAAAGTGGGATATACTTGTGTAAGAAGAAAATCACCAGCAACTACAGAGAGCATTACTAGGATCGTCTGCATAATGATCTCACGCATATCCCTTTCTTCCTTGTTTACTCTCGTCTTAAAGTATTGGATAATTGCAAATATAACTGCAACTGTAGCAGGTAAAACAATATTATTCATTTATTTATAATTAAATAAATCTTACTATAAATAAACGAATTATGTGAGGATTTCAATGTCCGTCAGCAATGAACTATCATCCACCTTAATATCTGGGGCAGGAATATCATGAACGTCCATTACATCTAAAGATATCGGATCGTTAGAAATTACCAATTTATCTTCCTCATCATCTTCTCCCTCTTCTATTTTACGTTGTTCATTTCTATCACTGCTTATCTGCTCTAGTCTATCAACGGTCTTGGGGGCTTCAATACTTTCAACAGCGCCTTCTACATTGACCGCCATATCTGTATCATTGAAAGACAAGGTCTTATTCTCAGGAACTGCAGCAGGTGGGGGTGGGGGCGGAGCCGACACAGGTGCAGAGGCTGCATCTATAGATTCAGACAGAGGTTCAGTCGCAACGATATTGGACGTGTCAACGATTGGGGCAGGAGTCTCTTTTACGCTGTCGGTCTTGACACTGGATGGAGGAGCAGCCTCGGGCTCTTTTTCAGGTTCTTTTACTGGCTCCTCTATGATTTCCTCTTTTACCTCCTTAACGACTTCGTCTTCTGTTGTCTCGTCCAAATATGCGCGAAGTATTTCTTCTATAGGAATACTTTCTCTTACTGCGTTCAAAATACACTCCTTAACGATAGTCTCAAATTCTCTATTGCACTGTTGAATCTGTAATGGCATCAAATCCTTCTCAAAAATATAAACATTCGTATACAGCTTTCTAGCGACCTGAATGTAAGCTTTGTGAATAAAGCTATCAAGAGAAGGAATATTTATGTCTATCTTTTTCTGAGACTGACCTACGCGAACACATGTAAGCAATTTCAATTGAATAACATGAACACATGTAATCAAATCCCCTAAATACCCACATCCACTTGTCTCAATAATACGATTTCTCTCTTCTTCTATGGTGGTTGCATTCCAGTTAGGAATATTTGCCAATAAGTTCTGAAAAGTCATGAGATATTTTTCATGCTCATCATTTTCTTCGCACATTCTAGTTGACTCATTGAATATGGATCTAAAACCTTGCATAATCAAAGGTGTTAACAAGTTAACCAGACGTGCAGACCATTCATTCTTGGACTCATTGAGATTAGTGACAGTAAAATCGTCCATTTTAATAACTAGACATTTCTTATAAATAAGTATAACGTATTTATAAAATTAGATGAATGTAATATTTTCTAAAGAATAAGATGTGTCCAAATACAAGAAGTTCAATATAAAAAACATTAATAGTTTTTCATTTCTAAATTCCTTTTTTATCTTTTGAATAGCCGCTAAAATTTCAAATTTTTTGCTAGGATCAACAGAAGAAGAACCTATATATTCAATTATGTCTAGAGCAGAGTATCCTTTTTCATATAGTTTATTGCTGACTTTCTCAATCTCCTGAACATTTATCTTTTTCTGCAATGCTGATAGTGTTTTGCTCAGCCACACTTTTTTCTCGCTCTTAAATTTTTGTATGCTAGCATTCGGAGTTATCATGTGTCGGTGAAGATTAACCATTTTGTTGTTGATAAGAGGATAACTTACATATATCTCGCAGAATCGTGATAGTATGGGTTTAAGTAATTGATACTTATCCTCCACTACAATGAAATATCTAGTAGTATGACACGATAGCTCAATGCACCTACGTAGTGCAGACTGTGCGTCACTAGTTAGCTTGTCTGCATTTTTCAGTATTACGCTTTTGAATAAAGTATCATTAGAATTAATTGGGATGCTGCTACGTGAAAAAAATTTAAGATCATCGCGAATAAATTTAATGCCTTTTCCGTGTGCACAGTTTACCATCATAACAAAATTCTTATATTTGTCCTTATCATTATCATATATATCTCTTATAAACTTTTCAACAATTGTGCTTTTTCCGGAACCACATGGACCATGAAAAATGATATTAGGTATTTTGTTAATCTCACGAAAATGATTTAATTTTGCATATATATCATTATGCACAATTAGTTCTTCATTCTCTGTTGTCATTGTATAATATCTTATCTTTATTTTTATATGAAAATAACATATTATTTATAATTAAGCAACACTAGTAAGACTCTTTGTATAAGGATTCTTTTTGAAGGCACTAAGAATATCTGGGTTCATTCTCTCAGTATTGATAGATTGGTCGTAATCCTGGCGATAGCTGACTCGTCCATATTGCTGGACATCAGGAACTGTGTTCACCTTATGATACGGTGTTTCCCATCTATTATTAATGACATCGCACTGATTCTTTTTAAATGTGATATTCTCGTTTTGATTGAATATCTGGGTTCCTCCTGCGTTGGGACGATTTTCTATTGTGCTGAACTTCTGTGTATTTACAGTCTGGTTATATGCAGCATCATATACCTGATCACCTGTAGCTGTCGCAGCACCACCTGGAGCTCCAAGTGACATACAACTAGTCGTGTCGCGTTGCCCATATGTAGCCTGCTGTGCGCTAACATTGTATCCTCCTGCAGATGAACCTGTCAAGTTAAGGTTACCGCTGCCTTTTTCAGTCATCTGACGTATAGTAGTCTTAGCCCGCTCAGCTGGATTATATACATAACTCTCAGGGACAGACACCTGGACCTCGCCATATCCTCTGATATTCCCGATTACATTCTGCTTCTTGGTTGGCTTTAAGACATCAATCAATGGAGCTACTACTGCATTTACAGTTCCATTAATAAATCCTAAAAACGACGTATCAGTGGTATTACGATTATTTGGTAGTATGTCATAACTCTTTTGGTTATTATTTAATTCGTTTGACTGGTCGCCTACATTAAACTGACCTGATGCCGAGGCAGGGGCTACGTCTAGTGTCTCTAGTATAGGCCTCTTTGGTTCGTTGTATAGACCTGTGGTGTATGTTTGATCGGGACCAATAGCATTACCCGTATAAGGACAAGTTGTTGTTTGGCGGTTTCCATCTTTATCTACCTCTATAGATCTTACGGTCTGTGCTTTCTCAGCACCGGTTGTAGTAAACCAACGGTCGGGACCATTTAAGTAATAAGTATCAGGTAGATACTTTTGCACTTTTCCTTGAATGCCTGTATTTTTAATATTGGAGTTCGCAGGACCCTGGTGTCCATCTAAAGTAAATGTCATCTTCGGATTACTGTCTACACGAAGCTCATTTACCGTCTTAGGTAGCCATGAGTTTCTTGCTTCCATACCAGAGTTAAAACCATTGCTTCCTTCGGTTGTAAACCCTTTGTTCAAACCTGGTGCTACACGCTGCTCTTCCCATGGCTTTACATTAGACATTTTTAGAACTGGATTTTGTCTTGACTGATAGAAATCGTTCATGTTTGGAGCACCATTGTTGAGCTGCATATTATCCTTTGGAGCAAACAAGGGAGCTCTTTCTTGTTTTTTAAACTGTTGAGAGCCCAAGCCTTGCATGTTGTCTAAAATACCTTCTGCTGTATTGGCATCGGCTGTGCGTCCTCTTACTCTTGCACCGAAAAATGGAACCATATTGTTATGCTTAAAACTTTTAGTGTCTACTGCATCACCGGTCAATGACAAAAAATTACTTCCTAAATTTGCACCTTCCTGTTTTTCATAGAGATCCTGTTTAAAATACTTGTCTGTTGCTGCATTTGAGTCTGGGTAATATTTTACATTTTCATCGGGATTCATAGGCTGCAACTTTGGGTAATTTACCGTGGGTTTAACAGGTGTGTATGATGGTATTGCTGTTTCTTGTTGAACTAAAGTATTAGAATTCAAATTTTGGTATGCTTCTTTTTCATTCTTCTTATCTTTATTAGAACATATATATAATGCACCTAATGCTACTGCTGGTATTGCTAATTCAGCCATTATATATATGAAATATATTTTATTGTCTAAACCACTCTATTACAACTGTTTAAGGATGTGCAGATGTTGTTACCACCATGATTAAAATTATGTGATGGTAATTCAGCTACCTGTTCATTTGATACACATGGAGCCTTACCAACATAATAATCTTTTTCCAGAATGCGTGTGCTCAGATTGTTATGGAAAGGAATACAAACATTCTCCTGAGGATTTAATGGCAGTATGTACCAATTTACCTGCTCTAAATCACGAGCCGTCCATGCAGGATTTGTAGCTCTGGTCTGGTCAGTTGTAGGTGCACAAGATGGATACGAAACTTTTTCAGTCTTTACGCGGTTAGTCTCATAACTATTCTCTCCCATACAATCTCTATTCAATGAACGTCCTAAACCTCTCAACTCACTATCCAAATTAATTGAGTTTGTCATAAGATTCGCACCCCAGCCTTGTAGTCTTATATGAGGGTCTTCCATAAAACACGGCTTTGAACCATTACCAGGGACATTCAACATATAGCGACCTGGATCTGTTGATTCTTGTAATGCTTTTTCCACTCTACATCTATCATCGTAAAATCTAGTTGATGCCATTATAATACATATATCTGATATTTTTAATTTAAGAATACACGTTTTTTAAATTCTACTATTGGGACTTTCAAAATTTTGCTGCAGTTGTCATTCAAGCTATACGTTATGATCAAATCATCGTCTTGTTTTAGTAGCCCTAAACAATATTCAATATTGTTATTATTTGTAAATGTAAAGGGCAAAGATATATCTTTTACATTAAATGTCTCCTTGTCTAACATTACAAAACAGTGATAGTATAGTCTTTTATTATTGTGCATGGTAACTAAATGTGTAATGAAACATAAACTTTCATCTATTAATATACCATTAGTAGAACCGCGTATATATCTGAAGAATTCAGGCATCTCTATTTGTTGTCTCTCATGAAAAACATTTTCACGGACATCTCCAATAGTAAGAGGATACCACGAGTATATAATGCCTACTTTGCTATTATCATCAAACATTACCCAGTTCTTCTCACAATAGTTATTGTCTTTATGTTGTATCAAGTTTATACCTAGGTTCTCATTTATGTTGTATTTATTATGAGATATCATTAATCTTCCGGTACTTGGATCTTCAGCTGTTCCTGTATAATATATGTTACCACCTATATTTGCTAATCTAACATCTTCTATCCCGTATATTCTTTTCGTATCAGAATCGTCCGTGTTAGAAAATATATGCTCAGAAATTTTATCAAAACGTGAGTTCAGTATGTATGCAATATTCTTTGTCTTTATTTTACCATCATCGTCTAGACCGTGATAACTTCCATCCTCAGCGATCGTATAGTTGACCATTCTTACATTGAGCAAGTATGTATCGCCTAACCACTTAACTATTGATGGAGAACTATTATGATATCCTGGTTCGTCACTTCTGATACTATATACCTGCTCCATACCTTCTAAGGTAGTATATCGTTTGTAAAAATAATAATTGTCTAAAAGGTTTGCACGATAGGTAAATGCATTATTCAATAGTAACTCCTTTATTATCGCTAATATTTCATAGAACAACATTGGGTAACGATTTAACAGATAATAACCACATATGACTAGTTCGTTCTTCAGTAAATAATCATACACATCATTTTTTATAAACAATACTGAGTCTTTCGGATATTTTATAGTCCTTGCCCAATTATAAAATAATAGGCATAATTCGTGATTACCATTAATACGATAGAACTTAATTATTTCATACAATGTCTCAGCTCTATTAGGACAAATGTTATATCCATTTAACCAGATTGCTATTGCTCTTTCATATTCCCCTAATTCTCTGAAACATTCTCCCATATAAAGACATGCAATAAATCTCTCTTCAACCCAAGTTTGTTTGTCTAGCACATATTCGTAACATTCTATCGCATCATTATATCTACCTACATCTTTGTATGTGTTACCTAGATAAAAATGGCTCCTGCATACTTCTTTATTTTCGTCTATTGAGCTTTTCAACAGCTTTATGTCCCGTTCCCACTTATTACTTTTGCACCCACCATCACCTATATCCTGTATAAAAAGAGCATCACATTTTTTCACTTCAGCATCAACATGGTAATACTCATGTGTATAGCCTACACACTTTATCGATACATCATTATGCACAAGTCTTAGATTATGATATTGGAAACTGTCACAGCCCTGCATTATGTAGTAAGCTTTTTCTTTCAATAGCTCTTTCTTATCTGTTTTGGTGTCATATACTAGAGTCATATCGGCATCCATTAAAAGTATATAGTCCGCCATATCTTTTGCATGCTCTAGTGCAAAGTTTCGGTTATATTCAAAATTCTTAAACTCTTCCTGCAGAATCTTTCCGCTGATGTTTTTTGCATCAAAATACATTCGTATCTTCTCTATCGTATCATCTGTGCTCCCTGTGTCGCATATACAATATGTATCTATAAAGCCTATTACACTATCAAACATACGCTCAATAACATTTGACTCATTTTTCACTATCATATTCAGACATACCGTTGTCATATATGAACTACGATTTATTTCCTTATATAATAATTTATTGTTAAGTATTCTAAGAATTAAGTTCTAATGTAAACCAACCAAACATAATACAAATCAAGCTATAGACATGTATTATATAGAATATTCTAATTATTTAATTTTGATAGTATCCAGGGACGTATACTCTGCGCACACTTGTAGAGCCCGGTATGTTTACTACATAATTAACCCAGATAAACTCATTAAATACACCGCTGTTTGGCGGGACAGCTTGGATGACAGCAGTAGGAAGATAATTAGGAACTGATACAAACGTCGCAGGGTTGGGGGGTGGAGGACTTACTTTATAAGAGCACGAAGGAAGTAGGTGCGCTTCATCTGCGAAAGTTATAAACTCTCTCTGGGAAAATTGATTGTTAGGGGCAAGTGTGGAGGTTGCGTTAACATTTGGGATATATATAGCACTTTGAGGTAACAAATTATCTAAAACACCCTGGCGAGGAATAACTCCAAATGGCCCTGTAGGACCTGTTGGTCCCGTCAGTCCTGTTGGTCCCGTTGGTCCTGTTGGGCCCGTGAATCCTGTTGGGCCTGTTGGACCAGTCGTTCCAGTTGATCCTTCTATGCCAGTTGGTCCTGTTGGACCCGTGAATCCAGTCGGGCCTTGTTTGCCGGTTGGGCCTGTTGGACCCGTGAATCCAGTTGGGCCTTGGAAGCCCTCCGGTCCAGTTGGACCCGTAGAGCCAGGAGGCAAAGTAGATGAACCGGTAGGACCCGTAACCAAGTGGCCTTCTGGTCCTGTATTACCTGTAACTGTGCTTACATCTCCCGTAAAGCCTGTTGGTCCAGTCGTTCCTGCTGGACCGATTGGACCAGGTTCTTCACCCACTGGTCTACAGCAATTATGATATTTTTTATGTGGCATGATATTATATATAAATGTAGAAATTTTATTATCATTTAATACCCAACTCTTTATTACATTGTTGGATACTTTTACCGCTAAAAGTATTGTTAGATTAGCTATAATAACTGGGTATATATACTCTGGTGCTAGGATCTGGTGTGGCTGTCAATCCTGTATCTACCCACGTGAATGATGTAAAAGGTGTCAGCGGTGTGCCGCCATTCCAATAACGTCCCCACGGAGGATTTGTGCCTCCTGCATTGGGATCAACGGGCATTGGCAAAAACTGAACATTTAATGTGTTGTTTGCGTCTATGTATGTGAAACGGTCAGAATCAAATTGACTTTTATTTAAATGTGATCTTACCCGAATTGGTTGAGCCGCCGAGTTTAACTGTTGCGTTACACCAACAGCCGGAGGTCCTGTTGGACCTGTGAACCCTGTTGGTCCTGTTGGCCCTGTTGACCCGGTTGGTCCCGTAGGTCCAGTTGACCCGGTTGGTCCTGTTGGTCCAGTCGGTCCTGTTGGTCCAGTCGGTCCTGTTGATCCTGTCGGTCCTTGTATACCAGTTGGCCCTGTTGGTCCTGTATCACCAGTTGGTCCTTGTATACCAGTTGGACCTGTAAACCCTGTTGGTCCTGTAGCACCAGTTGGCCCCGGAGGCCCTGTTGCCCCAGTCAATCCTGTTGGTCCTGTTGGTCCTGTTGGCCCGGTTCCACCAGTAGGACCAGTAGGTCCATCGGCACCCGGAGGCCCTGGTGGACCCGTATTTCCTTTTGGGTTACAACAATTTTTATAACGATTATATTGTGAATAACTCGTGTATGACATTATATATAAATAATGATAAAAATTATTATTTATTTATTCGCTAAATAATTATGACATATTCATATGACAATTCATTCTGGTATAGGGAAAGGTCTTTGGTTGTTTTCAATAATAAGTGGTTTAGGTAGATATACAGGTTTTCTAGGGAAAAATGCGACATTAGGTAGATTATTTACTTCAGCAATTGTTGGCGCTGCAGGATTAACAAGATTTGTCGAGTTGATACCAAATAAATTTGATTCAATGTCCACAGGATTTCTTGCAAGAACATTGGAAGGCATGTGACCCATATTTACTCCAAAACATGGGAAAGCCGATTTCGCAGCTTCTCCATATTGAGAATTAACATATGTAGTATACTGACTAGCATTTCCATAACTTTTTTGCTGAAGACAATAATCTTCTGGTGTATTTTTGTTTCTGGTAGAAGCCATTATATTTATGATGATACTTTTATTTTTCTAAATGTTTTTTTATATTTCCAATTTCATCTTCGTTAATGGTACCATCTCGGTAGTATTCTCTCAAAACTTTGTGGATTATATGAAAGGTTTGGAATCCAAAAACTATTATCATTCCAAAAGAGTCGTCAGATACTCCATATCCTCCTGCCAAGTTGTCTGCTAGATTTTTAATGCTGTCTATATGTTTAATTGTATCGTATACTTCTGTTACTTTATCTGATAGATGTGTTTCATTAAAGTCCTCCAACTTAAATACTTTCAATAACTCTGCACGATATATATCGTCTTTCATTTCGTCATCATGGTAGTCGTAATATGTCAAGTTATACTCATAATCGTATACTTCCATTATTTAAATTTATATATTGTATTTAAATTTAAATATAGTAAAGTAAATTACTGTCCATTAGCAGCCTTCTGATATAGTTCTCTTGATGGAATGCCACCTCTGATCCAGCCGTCAGATGCAACTTCCTGAACAAGGTTAGAAGGATTGTTCACTGTAGCCTGAAGTGATGGAACTAATGGATAGTCATCCAACGCAACATAGCTCTTTTCGGTTGTATTTACAACAGTCTTTCGGTTAATAGACTGCTCACCTTGCTGCAAGTGTGACTCAACAAGTGGATTGCCTTCACCTCTACCTAAGTAAGGAATGGTCGTGTATGGACGAGCATTCAGACTCAATTTACACTTATCGTGCGTAATACCGGCTCCATCTCTTAACTCTGAGTTTTCGTCTATATTACAGCCACCAATACCTACCTGCTGAGAACCGGAGTAGAATACATTCGGTTGGCTGGTAGCGAATTCAATAGGTTTCTTCATGCCACATTCTTGCTCAAAGAAGTTGGTCAATAAATAATTACCACTCCTGACATTTTGCAAATTACGCTGGCTGAGTCCACAACCGTCATCACCAATTCGTGATGTATTATCGAATGTATAATCACTTACATATTTTGCCATAATATATATTATATTATATAAAATATTTACTAATACAATATAATACCTTAAATCTTAATATATCTTTCATTATTCTGCATACAGGCGAATGCATTTCCTTCTTTACATGAAGGCATATTTCCATAACAGAATTCTGCAAAAGATTTTTGGTCATTGGGTATCTGAGTATTGGCTGTCGCATAGAATGGTCTCATGGATTGTTCAAAATTAAAATTATCTCCTAAATCCTTAAAAAGTTTCTCGTCTATATCTGGCTGATCTCTGTGCATAGCTCTGATCTGTCTTTTGGTAGATGAGTTAATTTCTTTTTCAACTGCAGGATTGAATGCAGGAGCAGCGCTTTTTCTCTGCGGATCGTCTCCGATCTCAGGTAAAGACACATTCATCAACGGATTCTTCATAGTAGGCTTGGTGAAATTGTTTTCTAAAGCTTTAAACTCTTTTGGGTTGGTAAATCCTTCACGTATATTCTTCTTCGGTTTATTAACTCTGCTTCTTGTAGCAAAATGGTAATACAAAGCAATAATTATACCTAAAGTTATGAATCCCATAATCAAAAAATTTATATTCTGGGTCATAAAATACCCTAAAACTGTAAGAACAATTACAAGTCTGGTAACAGCATTGAGTTTTTGAGAAGATGTCATATCTTTGTTACACCAGAACTCTGTAATGTGATCTCTATCTAATAATATGGCAGGCTTATTTAACCAAAATGGAATACTCATTATATATATATTCTTAATTTAAAAAATAAATCTACGAGGTAAATTATTATTAAGATAATAATTTAGGTATGGACTATGTGCATATTATTCTTCGTTATAAGGAATCGTATATGTATATAGACGAATTCTTACAATTGCAGATTCTGCGGGCCGTTCACATTTCTTTGCGGTTAGTGAATACAGTCTGATGTGTGTATAACACCAGTATCAGTAAATCTTTTTAATGGAGAGATCCTTGGTAGGCTGCCTTTTTTAATTCCTACAAAATATAAATCCTTACTATGGCTATTATAATATGTATCCCATGTAGAAAATAATTCATTTAAGTTTAAGACGTCATTTAAATCGTTTTCTGTGAGATTTTTATAATAATCTGACATATCCTCTAAACAACCTATTGTACCATAAGAGTCGTTCGGCGACGTCCTTCTGGTACCATGTTCGGGTCGTCCTATTGAAGCACATGTAAAACAGAATAAACCATCTTCTTTTAACATATCGTAAATTTTCAAGAAGGATTCTTTATACGTAGGATCGTGTTCGAAACATTCTGTTGATATAATGGTGTCAAATGTTCCGCTTTCAAAAGGCAAGTCTTTGGTTTTAGATACTATTGTTACGTTAGGTGCCTGAATTACATCATTACCATTATATTGACAATCTTTAAACAAAAATCTATTATTACCATTTATATCTCCTGATCCTACATCTAATACTTTCTTATTTAAAAAATATTCTTGAAATAGACTTTTAACAAAGATGGTAAATCTTTCTGCTTGAATATGCATATATAAAGATATATCCTATACATCTTTATACTATTTTATACCGATTAAGTTTATCTCTTTTTCTTTCCTCTGTTCTTCTTCTTCTTCTTGTTAGTTCCTTCATCAGGATTGATCTTTGACTTCTCAACCTTTTCACCAGTAGAGAATGTCCTACTAGTTTGAACCGGAACTCCTTGAGATGCTGTCTCTTGCTTCTTTGCTAACTTTTGTTGCATTCTCTCCTTCATCTTTGCATGCTTCATATTCTTGTCCATTTCTGCCTGGAATGCACCCATATTCATTTTTCCACCTGGCATTCCCATATTCTTCATCATATTCTGCATTCCTCCCATTCCAGGCATATCTTTCATCTTTGAAATAAGATCATTTGCCTCCTCTAACAACTCGCTTTCTTTAATCTCACCACTCTTAATTCTCTTATCAAGCTGCTTTCCAACCTTGTCCACCAGCCCCATAAGTTTACCCGGATTCTTAAAGAGCTTCTGGAATACATCATTTACTGAGTCCACACCGTCCATATTAATATTAAGATCCTCAGCCGTCTCCGATGCTATGTCCTTCGCAAGCTTTCCTAACTTTCCTTCTAACATACCTGTAATATGGCTATGCAACTCTTCAGGATCTGGAAGATCCTCAAGATTAACGCCTGACAAATCTTCACCGTCCATATCTACACCGCTCATATCAAACATCTTGTGCATGTTTCCAACCGTCTCCTCTAGTTTCTTCTTCAGTTCATCCTCATCTATCGCCTCAAAAAGCTTAGATGCATCGCCAAACGAGTCACCTGAGTTCACTCCTGAAACTGTGGTGAATAATAGAAGCTGTAGATATTTCCAAATAGTCTCTCTGGTTTTATCTGTAATGTCTTCCAGCCATAAGTCTTTGAACTCTAAGTCAGGTAGAAATACAGTGTTTACTTCTGGATCTCCAAAAATCTCATCCTTTTGATACAAGATATCAAAGAATCTCTCTGGAAACACGCTACTACAATGCTTAAATACACGTTCTAATGCTTCACCGTCATTGTCATTTGATAGCACTACACTTACTATATCTTTATGAAGTCTATCCTTATACTCTGGATAAGTAATTAACAAATCCTTCACGAAATCTGTCAAAATTTTCTCAAATTCTGTAGGAATTGTAATGTCCTTGGATTCTTCGGTCATTATATTATTATATAATACGAATTATTTAATTAGCTTAGTTCACAAAATATAATTCTGATAATTTAGATAAATTTTGTAGATATTTCATTGCTTTCTCGTGATTATGTGTTCCTAAATTTACAATCGGGCCTCTCAGACGATTCAATCCATCCATTACTTTATCCGTTTTATCACCTAGATGAACATCTGTTGTGTAGTCTTTTTCCAAGAAAAATGAGATATCGCCTTCTTCTATTTTCTTCTTATAGATCATAAATATTCTTCTATACCACACACCAATTACGATCTTTGGATTAACTTTCATCAAAGCTGTTATGGTATTCTTTGCAGTCTTTACATCAACATCATCCGGTAAGACATTTTCAATATCATTCATCAATTCCTTAAAATGATTATTAAAACCTTGTTGGATAGTTGCTTTTTCCATATATCTATTCAACCTTGTTATTTTAAACTATTTTAATTAATAAATTAGTGTATAACAGTAATTTATTAGCTGTCGCTCAATTTTACATTAGGCATTGGAGTGTTTTTCATGTTTACATCCTTCTCACGCTCTTCACGATACTTATTTATTTCGCCTTCGTCTATCTTATTTGGCGTATAGTTGTCGTCAGGTGTCTGAATCTTATCGCTATAATTCAATGTTGCATAGTTATGCATCTGACGTCCGCCACCTGACCCTTTCGCAGAGAGATCTTCGGACGACTGATCCAAGAAACTATATTGATCCGAAACTATACCGCATGGACCTGACATACTTGAAAGTGCAAATGCTGACGGTTCACCATTATTATTTGTAGCTACCTGGTTTATAACCTCTTCTTTCGGTTTCAAATATGAGAGAATCTCTTCACCAAATAATACCTTATAATTCTGATTCAAAAGAAGCAAAGCTGGAACTCTAGTGACACTAGAATGTAATATCACTTTTTGATTGTTTTCCAATAATATAATGGTCTCTCCCTTTGGACCTTTTTCGCGATTGTCTATGCATATAAAGTGTATCTCTTGTTGGATCTCTGACTTAGACAAAACACCTATTATTTTCTTAGAATGCTGACAAAAATTACTATAATACAAAATACTACTCATTATTAAGATATAAATAATCTTGTTTAACTTATTTTTCATAAAATTGATTAAATATTTATCAGTATATATATTATATAAATGGATCCCTCTATCGTATCACTCGCTGAAAAGGACGGTCTTCTCAAATTTACACTTAATGGCGTTGACGTAAGTATTGCAAATGCTATACGCCGTATTATAATCTCGGATATTCCTACAATCGTTTTTAAGACTACACCTTATGAAGAGAATAAAGCTAATGTTATCACTAACACCACTAGGTTGAACAACGAGATCATTAAACACAGACTTTCTAATGTCCCGATTCACCTCACTGACGACAGCGTGAACCTTGATGACTATGAGATGGTTCTTGATAAAACTAATACGTCTGACAATACAATTCTTGTTACAACGAAAGATTTCAAGATTCGCAACACTAAGCTTGATCAATTCTTACCTGATTCCGAGAGCCAGAAGATATTTCCACCCAATCCTATCACCACAGATTATATTGAATTTGTAAGACTTAGACCTGCAATGTCATCCACACTCTCTGGTGAAAGCATACAGATGACATGCAAGTTTACAACGTCAACTGCAAAACAAGATGGGGCTTTTGCAGTTGCATCCACTTGCACCTTCAGCAACACAGTTGACGATAATAAGGCCGCTGCTGCATGGAGCGAAAAGGCAAAGGAAATGAAGGCTAACGATATTGAAGAAGAGGAAATTGCAAAAGAAAAAAAGAATTGGTATACTCTTCAGGCTAAGCGACTATTTGTCAAGGATAGTTTTGATTTCATTATTGAAAGTGTGGGTGTATTTGAGAACCGGACGCTTGTCCATAAGGCATGTGATGTTATGATCTTGAAGATTACTAACTTCAGGCAAGGATGCGATCAAGGAAAGGTAAAGGTCACCAAAAGTGAATCCACAATGGAAAATTCGTTCGATATTGTTCTTGAGAACGAGGATTATACTCTTGGAAAAGTATTAGAATACATTCTGTTCACTAACTTCTTTGGCACTGGAAAACCTCTTTCATATTGTGGTTTTAAGAAGAACCATCCACATGATGACTATAGCATCATCAGGATTGCATTCAATGAGAGTGAGCCAACACAAAATGAGATTGCTCTGCAGTATTGCATACAAGTATGTAATGTAGCAGAAGAGGTATTCAAGAATGTAAAATCACTTGTTTAATTTATAATAACCAAGAAATCATTATTATAAATTTTTAATGGAATACCCATAATTTTCTTAATGGATATGATACTATTATAAAACAAATCAAACCTGCAATAGTCCTAGCAATAGTATTGAAATACTGTTTCCATTCTTTTTCTATATTCTTGATGAAGACATGAAGCTTCTTATCTATATATTTCCTACGTTTAATTATTTCATGTGCAACTAATGCAATTGTGAATGTTTCAGCTACGGCCAAACATGCATATTTAAATGCATGATTAAAGGAAATTCTGTTCTTAGCAAATAGCGAAAACTGGACAAAAAAGTTTCCTGTAGCAGTAGCTAGACTTGCAATAGCTGTAGATATGTAGTGTGGCATAAAGTTATCAAAAACCCTACCTAATATCAAAAATACAACTGACCAGAAAAATGAAAAAAATCCCGATAAGAAAAATACCTTACCCATTTCTATATATTTTATCTATATTTTTTATAGTCCTGTATCTTCCTTCTCACTTTTGGACTCCTCTTTATCTATAGCTTGTTGTGTCTCGGACGTCTTAATTGTCTTGTAACGTTTCTCTATATTATAGTTAAGAACATGCATGAGATGTGATGCCTCCATAGAATTAACAAATTTAATTACTACTGGCATGCCAATATGTCCCTTGTTCTCACGGTATTTATCTAAATAAAGCTTGTGAAGCAAATACATATTAGTTCTGTAGTTCTCTTCAAATTCAATCAATGGTTTTTGTTTCTTGATGTAACACTCACAGTATTTTCTGTAAAGCGTCTCAGTGTAACGATGAATCATTTTGCGGTATCGCTCGCAATCCTGCCTCTTTTCTGGATAATACTTTAAAAACTTCTTTACTTGATCTTGGCCCCTAAGAAGGATATACTGATATTGGAATTTCGGTTGATTACCTCTCAAGAATCTTACTTCTTCGTAAACCTCGTTTCTATACTTACAACGCTCGCCTGTTTCAATGTTCTTGATGATGAGCCCCACCTTCTCATATGACTCTTCACCATTCTTGAATTTTTCAATTAGTGAATCATAAGATGACCATTCTTTACTATACTTACCTGCATATTGCACATCTGTTTCAGACAAGCTTTTCCAATTCTTAACGTCATCAATACTTACCTCGTCAACCTTTCCGTTCTTATTATCAATACAGTAAACACCAACTAAAAAGAGTCGTGGTTTATCAATCACAGATACAAGTCTATTGTCGGGATGTTGTAGCACGAAACTATAGCTGTAATTGCATCCGTTATCATCATGCCTCGGCAATTCATCAAACTCAAACTTTGCTTCTATGCATGCCTCCAGGAACATTTTTCGGAATGTTGGGGCCTTTTCATCCTGATAAAAACTCGTATTGCCGCCTATCGTGCTACGCGTTGCTAGCTCCCACTCTCCTTCTTCATCAGAAGTCCATTGTGGATTGTCTTCGTCAGTTATCATATCTGCAGTCTCGCATATCTTAACCTTTCCATTAGCATCGGTCTTCGGGTTAAAAAATAGATTGATCATGGTTCCTTCTACATAGTTCTCTGCTACCAAGTTACTATCATCATGA
>CEUJ01019425.1_pt1 | contig 24699 bp, 24 predicted proteins | sample 361531 | NCBI WGS metagenome assembly CEUJ01 (sample SAMEA2622842, study PRJEB7988) | marine metagenome | biome: marine biome (ENVO:00000447); feature: marine epipelagic mixed layer (ENVO:xxxxxxxxx); material: "saline water (ENVO:00002010), including plankton (ENVO:xxxxxxxx)" | depth 140 m | reverse complement strand
ACACTGGTTTCCAAGTCAAATGAGAAGGTGATGAACGGTGCGGCAAATGCATCAATTGTTTGCAAGTCATCAATGTGACATCGAGCAACCTGATCGGTCGGATACAATCCCCGCCCACCTGCATCTCGAATCATATCTCCGTCTTTCGGCAACAGTTCACCCGACCAAGCAATGTGGGGCCCTAAATCCAAATCAAGGAGCAAACGTTGAGGGAACACAATATCGGCACTACTGACCTCCCACCCCAATGCCTTGACTGTATCTCGTATTTTCGGAACATTGTACGGTTGTCTGACTTCAACTCTCCAGTGTAATTTCGATCCTAAGTCTGTCCACTTTTCGACTGGATTATGAATTCGCATCACATCCTTGACTTCTCTGACGATGGACAACCTCTCATCCAGGTCATCCGGTAAGCCATTGGTCTTGCCCGGTAGAGCGATTTCAAAGAAGGGACGTAGCCCATGTACCAAGAGAAGTGTTGAGTGGCCCTCGCGTGCGCGAAGCCAGAGTTCAACCACGGTCCGTGAACCTGAACCTTGGTAAGAGGCTGCGATAATACAGGCCTCTTCTTCTACCGACATGGCTGCTGATTCCAGCGGGTGTCTTTCAATTCTGTGTATACGTCCCCCGGGATAAATTGAGAAATTACAGGCGCAATGGTTGAGAACCACCCCCCTCGTTGACAACCTAGCGAAGGGGTGGAGTTGTGTCTGAGCAAATCGATTGGGACTCGCTAACTTTCTCATTCACTCCAACGGATACGATGTATGTAGCCAAGTGTAAACTCGGGGAAGAATGGGCCCCCGGTGAAATGATGCCTTTTGGTGATATCACCATTTCACCAGCTGCTGGCGTCCTCAATTATGGTCAGGGGCTATTTGAGGGCATGAAGGCACAACGAAGTGTCAACGGTGGCATTGTTCTGTTCCGACCAGAGCGGAATGCAGCTAGGCTTCAAGCGGGTGCAAAGCGACTCGGAATGCCTCCCGTTCCGGAGGATATGTTCCTGAATGCGGTTGAATCTGTGGTTGCAGCCAATGCGCAATGGGTCCCTCCCACAGGCAAAGGAGCCCTCTACATTCGTCCCGTCTTGTGGGGCACTGGAGCGATTCTTGGTGTCTCACCTGCTCCCGAATACACGTTCATGATCTACGTCTGTCCTGTAGGTCCTTACTTCAAGGGTGGAATGCATCCGATTTCACTGAAGGTTAGCGATGAATATCATCGAGCCTGTCCCGGTGGCTCCGGTGGTGTCAAAGCCATTGGAAACTATGCCCCAGGGATGATGCCATCCAAAGGTGCAAAGAAAGAGGGATTTGCAGAAATCATCTATCTCGACGCCGTTGAACACCGCTTTGTTGAGGAAGTGGGTGCAGCCAATTTCTTCTGTGTCAAGGACAATGTTGTCTACACACCTGAATTGACAGGGACAATCCTTCCTGGAATCACACGTGCGTCGATAATTGATTTGGCTCGTAGCAAGGGTTACGAAGTTCATGAAGACAAAATTGACATAGAATTTGCATTGCAAGCCGATGAATGCTTCTGTGCAGGAACTGCAGCCGTCATCAGCCCCATTGGTTCAATATGCCATGGAGATGTATGTACCATGTATTGCAACAATGAAGTCGGTCCCGTAACCCGTGAACTCTATGATGCATTGACAGGTATCCAAACACAGGTCAACACAGATGAGTTTGGATGGATGAGAGAAGTCCCAATCTCCAATTGATAGGGGACGTGATTACCAATGTTGAAATTGGTATACTTCGGAATTCCAGGACGAGCAGAAGCCAGCCGAGTTGCACTTGCAATATCTGGACTTGAGTGGGAAGATGTCCAAGTCAACGGTGTTCGATTTGAGATTATGAAGAATAGTGGCGAGCTCCCGTGGGACATGTTGCCTGTTTTGCAAACCCCCGAAGGCACCATTGCTGAATCATCCGCAATTCTTCGGTTTGCAGGGAAAGCAGCAGGTTTGGTTCCTGATGATCCATATGAAGCCGCAAAGGTTGACGAATTCATCGATGGGATGCAATCTTTGTCGGGACTATTGGATGATACGTTCAGGATTTCGGATGTTGAAGAAAGAATCCTAATTCGCAAAAGATTGTTTTTCCCAGATGGGCGAGGTACCCGAAATCTCGCAATGTTAGAACGCAAGGTTTCGGAATCTGCAACAGGTTGGGCCGCTGGGACGAAAGGAATGAGTATCGCTGATCTGAAATTATTCTCAGAATTGTTTGGATTGTTTTCTGGAAATTATGACGGATTGGAAGCATCAATGATTGAGGATTATCCGAATCTATTGAACTATCACCAGAAGGTGGCAAACGAACCACGGATAATGGCACATTATGCCGATGTGAGTTCTGATGATATTCGGTGGACGTATCTTCCGAATGCTTTCAATTAGGCCTCCAAGGATTGTGAGTGTACAAAGCTGTATTGTCACTTACGACGCTTACGACGCTCACTCGGTTTGCTACCCCTTGCGCCTTTGAACGATTTGCGTTGACTTCGACCTCGCTTATCACCTGTCTTAGGTCCACTGATTTTGGCCGCCTTCTCTGCAGCCTTGGCCTCTGATTGTTGACTGTTCCAAGCACTTCCAATCGCTTGCAAGATTCCCTCTTTGGAATCTGTACCTGTTGCAGATTGTGCATCCTTGATTGAAATCCATAGACGGCCTTCCTTTTCTGAAGGTCGTGCGGGATGACTCACACCATCTTCACGCTTCATCTTCTTGATACCGGTATTGCGAGCAGCATAGGCCAAACCATCGAGTGTAGGATTGGCTACAGAGCGATCTTTGGAGACCCGCCGACCTGAGCGTCGACTCGTCTTGGAATCGAAGTATCCAGGCCACACGACAATTCGGTCGGGATGATTGGCCATCTCGGTGCCTCCAAAACCGGGGACACGCCCTCAGATGTCAACCTTCACTCTAGCAAGACGCCATTGATGACGCCGTGACTACCGGGTCGACTGGTGATTCGTACAAGTCCTTTGTCGGTTTCCACAACGGCTCCCTTAGTCATGATGTTACGACGAACGAAGTTGGGGTCTGCAGCATTTTCGGATACGGATTGTAGCGTGGCTTGAACAACCTTTCCAGTCTTCTTATCAGCCACGTTAACCACGGTATCGAACAGTACACGGACGGTTTGGGAGCCGGCACGCTTTCTGTAATTCTTGCGACTGGTTTCTCCAATCATGGTGAATTGCTTTTCCGAAGAAATTTCGGTTCGGCGCTTGCCGCGATAACTGCTTGGTCGCTTGAGTCGACCGCCGGATGACTTGCGTCGTGAAATACCGTGCCAGTGTGCCATCGTCTTCCCTCTGGGAAGCGGGCGACCTACTTCCCTTATTTCAAGAGCGCGATTGGATATTTTTCATATTCCGGTGGGTAAATAGCCAAAACGTGACCTGCCCAAACCGGTGAGAGTCGTGGGAGAAGGGCGCATAGAATTCAAAATCGAACTGCAAGATGAAGCGGGTCAGTTGGCGCTGGTCAGTCGTGAATTTGCCAATCATGGTATCAATATCGAAACCATGTGTGCCATCGATACCAGCGTGGTAATTGTTACGGATCAAACCGCTGAAGCACGCATGGCACTGAATGCATTGGGCATCGGTTTCTCAACCACACAATTACTTTCACAATCCATGCCTGACAAACCCGGCGCCTTGGCAGAATTTTCTGAGCGCCTCGGTGAGGCCGGTGTCAGCATCACTTCGATTTATGTCTTGTCAAGAATTCAGGGAGCGACGGAGTTGGCATTCTCTGTTGACGATATGGACAAGGCCCGAGCCGTCCTCAATATGCACGAATCCGTGCCACCCTGATTAAGCAAGAATGAAATCAAGCTCCGAAATGATCGTGCCATCCTCGCTCAACAAGCGGGCTTGAACATGGTCACCTCTTTGCATCGGTCCCACGCCCGCAGGTGTCCCACAGAATAGCAAATCACCAGCGTCAATCGGTGCCCACGTTGACAACTCATCAATCAGTTCTAGTGGAGAAAAGCGCATTTCATCAATCGAAGATTCTTGTCTGAGATTTCCATTAATGGCCAACTCTAATCTTAGGTGGGGCAACTCAATCGGTGGTTTCGAGAAGTTTCCAACGATGGCACTGTTTGCAAATCCTTTCGATTGAGTCCAAGGCATACCTTCGGATTTCGCAATTTTTTGGGTTACGCGATCTGTCAAATCAAGACCGATGGCGACTTGTGAACAGTCCAAATCATCACCCAACTTTAGCACCAATTCCACCTCATGATGAACTTCAACGAGATGTTTGGGTAAAACGAGGTCACAGCCCAGATTTGGTTCAGCAAGAGCCCCGGATGGTTTGAGGAAAAAACGGGGCGACTGGAGCGCTTCCCCACCCATTTCTTTGGCGTGATCATCAAATGTGCGAAGTGCACACCAAATATTGCCCATGTAATGCCGAAGTGGTGATTCATCATCAAATCAATGGGCGAGAATTCATGGAGTGTCGCGATCTCGCTGCAATTGTGGCCAAGAAGGATTGGAAACTCAAGGCTCGTAAGCCCGTTCGTCACAAGAAAATCAAGGGGTTGATTGCGCGATTGACGACCCCTTTGGGTGTAGAAACCGACCTGTCAAATGCCTTCCTAGAAACCGCGAATTTTGGACCATGGAGTTTGTTGATTGTCGACAAATCTCCACTGGGAATGGAGGTTGAAAGTCCAGAGCAAGAAATCATCGCCTTCCCCACTTTGAGAGGTATATTGGCCTGGAGTCCAAATCTCAAGTGGTGCGAGGTGGATCATGGTGCCATTCCATTTCTGATGAATGGAGCCGATTGCATGGCGGCTGGAATCCATCGTGCATGTGATACGGTTCAAGAAGGGGACTTGATTTGGATTCGTGACCAATCTCATGGAAAACCCTTGGCGATTGGATGGGCAACCATGGATTCGGGAGAAATGGTCGCTGCCAACAAGGGCAAAGCCGTCAAAATGCTTCACCACATCGGTGATGAGTTGTGGGAATTGGAGTTGTAATCACTCTTCTTCGTCGTGCATATCTGTGGATGCAATCTTGCGAACATTGATTGCCATGGGGCCCTTGTCACTTTCACCCACTTCAAACTCTACCAAGTCATCATCGACGATTTTACCTTCGACGTTGGTGATGTGTACAAAGAGGTCAGAATCTCCTTCTCTCTCAATAAATCCGTAACCATTCTTGTGATTGAACCACTTGACTGTGCCCTGTGCCATGAGGCCCCCGCGTGCACTCATAGTAATTGAGCGGAACCCCTAGAATATTGGAAAAAGGCTCAAATGCTGTGATCTCAAAATTCACGGGGCCTGTGAGCGAACAAGGGGAGATTTATTCAATGGGGGTTGCAAGGAATGCATATGATGCAACGCATGCTTGTGCTTGGTGTTGTGGTGACACTGTGCTTGCCATTAGCAATCGCAGCCGATGATCCTGGAGTGAATCGAACCATTGATGTCGAAGGTACGCCCATCGAATCGATTACTGTTCCAAATGTCTCGACCGATGGAGTCGATTTTGTCATCAATATCACGTTGACCACTGACGCCGCAGAAAATGGAACAACGGTCGAATGGACGGTGCAACAATGCATCAACTCGGGTGTCTGTAACCCTCCTGAAAAATTGGTAATGACCGGTTCAGATGCCAATTGGTCGGGTACGATTACACCCGTGGATACCCACTCTTACATCAATTATGATGTGATTCTAACATACCCGAATGGTGAGGATGAAAAATTCCCTGAGGATGGTTTTTCCAAAGGTGGGAAAGTCTGGTCCGACTGTTGGGTTTCGGGAGAAGATAGTGGTGGGAACAATTGTCCTGAAGTGCTTGTTCTGCCCGAAGAGGGACTCCCTGCTCCTGCCCTGATTGCAACCATTGCTGTCGGACTGACCGCTGCGTTAATCGCCAAGCGTGATGACTAAGCGTCTTCGCGAATGTCCTTGACTCGGTGAGTCAATGGGAATGACGATTACAGATGAACAGATTGAAGCTCTACGAGAATCCTTTGATGCTAATCCAGCAAACAAAGTTGCACAAAACGCTGTTACCAGCGTACAATTGCCCAGTTTGGCTCTGAACCGAAGTGTGATTCAAGACACCGCCAATACCTTTAGCACCAAATTGGATGAATGGAAAGTTACCTCACAAAAGAGCAGTGGGCGATGCTGGTTATTCGCTGCACTCAATCTGTTTCGAGTCGGTGCAATGAAGAAAATGAATGTCAAGGATTTTGAATTTAGTCAGGCGCATATTCACTTTTGGGACAAGTTTGAGCGGTCAAATCATTTGCTTGAGGCTATGATTGATACAGCAGACAGACCTGTGGATGACCGAACCATCCACTTCCTACTCTCAGATCCAATCGGAGATGGGGGCCAATGGAACATGGCGATGAATCTCATTGAGAAATATGGTCTTGTCCCAAAATCAGCGTATCCTGAATCCCACACCAGCAGCGCAACTCGTTGGATGAACATGGAACTGAAAAATATCCTTCGGAGTTCGGCTTGTGAACTCCGCGAAATCCTTCGGAATGGTGGAAGCCTCGATGAGGCTAGGGCCCACAAGGAAAAGCGTGTATCGGATATTTGGAACATGCTCTGTATTCACTTGGGCACTCCACCAACAAGTTTTGATTGGCAATGGAGAGACAAGGATGATAAATTCCATCGCAAAGGAGAAATGACGCCACAAGAATTTGCTGCGGAATATGTTGATGTCGATTGGAGAAATTATGTCTGCATCGTCAATGATCCTCGCAATGCATACTACCAAACCTACACCGTAGACTATCTTCAGAATGTTGCTGGAGGGCCGCCGGTGGTTTACCTAAATGTTCCAAGTGATGAGATGAAAGCGATTACTCAGAAACTGCTAGAAGATGGTATTCCCGTCTGGATGGGATGTGATGTCGGTAAAGAAATGGATCGAAAAGGTGGATATTGGGATGCGAATCTGTTCAATGTTAGTGGCTTGTACGGTGTTGAATATGGCATGAACAAAGAGAATCGATTGCGACATGGACAGACGATGATGACCCATGCGATGTTGTTCACGGGAGTCGATGTCGTCGATGGGAAACCACGTCGATGGCGTGTTGAGAATTCATGGGGTGGAGATTCTGGTCAAAAGGGGTATTACACGATGAATGACTCGTGGTACGACGAATACATGTTTGAAATCGCAGCTCCCAAGGACTACCTCACCGAGAAAATGATTGCAGGATTGGAGACTGAACCGATCGTTCTCCCTGCATGGGACCCGATGGGTTCACTCGCCTGATTGAATCCAATCTGCGACTTTGCGTAAGCATTGCTTGGATTCTGGAATCAGAAAACCGAAGAGCCACCAATCATGGAACATTCCTGGCCAGATTTCAACCTTGAAATCCGCTCCCGCTGCCTTCGCTCTTTCACCTACGAGTCGACTGTCATCCAACAATATCTCCTGATCGCCTACGAGAATCAGTGTTCGTGGTAAACCAGTGTATTTTCCGTAAATTGGCGAAACATAAGGGTGCTTTTTGTCAATGGGTGTGGGTGCATAATGTTCTGCGACTGAGATTGCAGCTTGTGTGAGTAGCATTGGATCGGTCTTATTCTTGGTGTCAAAGGTTTCTGAATCACAGAGCAAATTTGTCCATGGTGAAAACAGTACAGCACCATGCGGAAGTTTGTGGCCTTCGTCTCGTAGGCGCATCATAAGAGCAAGGCTCAAACCGCCCCCCGCTGAATCTCCACAAAGAATGAGTTTTGCATTTGGGTTCGTATCCACAATGTCAAGCCAGGCCGAGAGTACATCATCCAATGCTGCTGGGTGTGGATGCTCCGGTGCCAGACGGTATTCAATCGAATGACACATGCATCCTGTAGTCTTGGATAAATTTCTGAGACCAATTCGGTGAGTGTTTAGCGATGAACCGATACAATATCCGCCACCATGAAGAAAAACAATCATCGTATCAGAATTTGCATGATTTTTTGGAATGAAACTGACAGCGGGTACCCCTCCAAAGCTTGTACGCTCGATTTGAGTACCAATTGATGGAACCAATATCGATGCAAGCCATGCCTGTGGGTGAACGAATCTACGGATGGTTTTGGGCGAGGGTTGAAAGATTCGATAGAGCCATTTGTTCGGACGTAATAATATCGAGACCAAACGACTTCGTAGACTCAATGACTCACCCTGACCAATGTTCGCAAAGGCGCTCGAGGAGACGCCTTGCAGGAATCCCCCACTGAACAATGGTCACGCTCGCTTGACTTCGATCAGAGGCAAGATGCCCGTCTTCCAAGCCTGGAGCTCCCAAATCCGATGGTACCAAAGGTAACATTCCAGAATCGGTCTCAAAAGTGATGTTCACTCCATTTTCTTTCGGCTCGATTGCAATCCACTCACACTTTGCTTGACCTTGTGAACTCAATATTCGATTTATGGCCTCAACCAGTTGCTCGACAGGATCGGCAACCGTTCCCGCAGGCAGACCTTCGGAATCCCCTACTGCAGGTCCATATGCATCAAGAAAGGGCAAATCATGGTCGTGTTGAGCCAACAAATCATCTAGACCCCGTGCCAAACCGCGCTTTTCCGACATTGCATTCACTCCAAGGCGAGATTCCACCGTTGGGCGAGATTGACAGCAAGGTCGCGATAATCCTTCCCACCATTGGATTCGGGTGCATGGACATGAATGGGTATGCCTTCACTGGGGGCTTCGGCCAACTTGATGTTGCGTCGAATCGGGGGTTCGACAATGAGGTCACCGAACGTTTCCTTCAACTGGCTCTGCACTTGGCCGTTGAGTAGTGTCGGAGCGTGCATGGTCATCATGACGCCATCAAAACCCAATTGTGGATTCAACCGACGTCGAACTTCTCGAATCGTGGATGCCAGCATGGCAACCCCTTCTAGTGCGAAAAATTCGGTCTGAACTGGGACCAACACAGCGTCGCTAGCGACCAGTGCATTGATGGTGACTAAGCCCAAACTTGGAGCTGTGTCCAAGAGAATCAAATCATAATGTGGAAGGAGTGATTCTAAGCCTTCGGCTAGGCAACGTTCTCTCCCCAGTCGAGTCGATAATTCCTGCTCAAGACCAACCAATGAGCGCTCTCCCACAATCAGATGAAGGCCTGGAATGGCGGTTGCATGGCGGCATGCCGCGGCTTGCTCGGGCTCGGTGAAAAGTGTGCGTGTCGTATGTACAACACGACTCTTGTCGATACCGAGTCCAGTCGCACAATTGCCTTGCTGATCGCAATCAACTACCAATACTCGAACACCATTCAACGCAAGATGTGTCGCGACATTGATGACGGTGGTAGTTTTTCCAACTCCTCCCTTTTGGTTCATTACCGTGACGACACGCCCACGATTGGAAGGGGTTGATTGAGCTCGAGGAAGATCGATTTCCTGTCGTGGTTCGGCAGAACTCAACACATCGATTTCAGGCCCGTCAAATTCCTCCTCAGTAAACTCGACAACTAAGGGTGCGGCAACCGCTTCGGGCAATTCGCCTTCTTCATTCATTGTGCATCCCGGTCGGGTCGGCACTCGTAGCCCTATTGAGGCTGACGGGGTTTCTCAGGCCTGAAATATTGATTTTCAGAGAATTAAGCCGGAGTCGAGGTCAAAACCCAGCCCCCCATTCGGGCTGATTCACCATCCATACCAACCCGCAAACTGTGCTCGATGTCTCCTTCAATCCATGTACGCTCAAGATACACTGTAACCTGTCCATCGGGCAAGAATCCTAAGTCGTCAAGCCAATCGGAAACCGCATTTTCTTCTGGAACGACCAAACTATATCCAATCTGAACATCCTCTAGGAGTTGACCGCTATTGATGATTTGAGGATGCAAATCGGGATATCGATCTGAGGACAACATCCGATTTTCCAATAGTGCCAGCGTGTAGGTTTGTGGAATCTGATTACGAGCATGTTCGGGCTTTTCATCACCTGTAAGTGGACCATCTCCAGAATTTAGACAATTCTCACCGCCTGGCCAAGTGACTCGAACCCAACCCGCTTCAACCGAACTGACCCAAGAAAGATTCCAAATTGGATCTAAACCTGAACGGTCATCCTTCGCAGCAAACACATAACCATCTCCGTTTAGCGCGATTTGTGCTGCTCCAAAGGTGTCACTATCAGATATCACACACGAGACTGCTTTCTCCAGAGTAAACGGGCGAACCGTCGAATTGTCCGGTAGATGCGTTACCCATGAAACCATGCTTGAAGTGGAGGGTTTGCCATCGCTCGACATTGGACGAGTTGCATAGAATTGCTGCCAGTCAAGCAGGTCATCTCCACGTTTGAAATCAATTTGTTCCAATGTATATTGGGTTACAAATGTGCCCTCAGGGAAAGTCAAATCGATGGCTTCTGATTCAAGCAATGAACACCCCGAGCGCTTTTGTGACTTGTCAATTGAAATGTCTACCATCTGTTTAGCCGGGAGAGGTTGGTCTGGAATCGCCCAAATCACCATCTCAGCACGACCTAGACAATCGCCAATTTTGATATGATGCATTCGAATTTGGATTGCATCCTCTCCTCTGATGGTATCAGGTGAACCAATTTGCCAACCCCAGCCTTCGTGCTCACCGGTGAGCCCTTCCTCCATCACAGTCAATCCGAAAATATCGTACAGATTTACAGGATGCATTGGCAAGAGGATTCCCTCAATCAAATCAGATGCCGAGTCGGAACCAACAATGCCGTCAAATGTGGTCGCATCGGCACTGTACGACTGTCCCTCTGCATCGATGAAGTTGAGAGCCGTTTCAGAGCGCATCAATCCTCTTTCAGTGATTTCATGCCATTGCTTGATGTCTATGTTAAGTTGGTTGTTTCGATTCAACCATTCCAATGAACTGCAACTATCCTGATTAATCGCTGACCATGTATTTCCGGATAAATCGGCCGCCAAATTGTACTCTAATGTTGATTCAACAGCATTCCAGGTTCGCCCATAAGCATCCAGTGCTTTGACGGCTCCTTCCAAGTTGGTATCGCTTGGATCAACCAAATCTATGAGGCTACCATCTCGGATGGATGCCGAGCCACTACCTGAAAACTCAACTCGAAGTTTTTCACAAACATCATCCAATGCACTTGGAGAAATCGCATCACGCAGAAGTGCGACCATCTCATCTCCATCAACTTGGATGACTCCATTGTTGACATTAAACTGTAAATTATCTCCATATCGAGATGGGGCTGTTTGAAAAACTGAGGCCTCGTTACTGAGATACCACCAACCACCCACACCAGAGAGTAGAATCACAACCAAAATGGTCGCAATCGTCGTACCGTCCTTGTACCAAACTTGACCTTTTTCAGAGGCTGCCGTATCCAATCTAATGGCGTTGGATGTCGATGATTCTTGCACTTCTTCAATCAAATCTTCATCAAGTATTTCGGCTTCAAATACTTCTGCTTCAAGGATGTCATCGTCTTCATCAACGATTGATTCCAGCGGTTCATCACCATCATCTTCGTCATCATCCAAAATCATTACATCCTCAGTTGATGAGATTATTCGAGCAATAAGTTCGGACTTTTTCCCACTCGTAGAGAGGCCTAATTGTTTGAGTTGAACCTTTAGTTCTGCAACGGTCATTGCAGAGAGTTCATCCTCACCCATAGCCATCCTCGGAGAGGATGGCGATGCAGACCGCTTTCAACCTCTTCGCTCGAGGCATCGCCCTTTTTGGGATTCTCGGATGATTTCATCCGTTCCGCATGGCATCAATTTGGTCCTGAGTCCACCCAGCTGAAATCAGTTGTTCATCGCTCCATGCCGATGCAGGGTTTTCTTCAGGGGTGGGTTCCTCTACGGGTGTACCATCTTGCTCCGGGCTGGAAGCAGCCTGTGCAAGGGTGGGACCTGCAACTTCAGGTGTATCCGTATCTTCTGGATTTGCAACTTCTGGTACACCGATTTGTTCGCCACGATGCTCTGCTTCAGCCGCTTCCAGAACCTCCTCCTCGACCTTCTTCTCGGGTTTCCCTTCTGGATACTTGAGATTCTTGTAGACAGTTCCGGATTTCTGGGCCCCGACAAACGCAAATCCAGCCATCATGAATGTAATCAGACCGACCGGAACAGTGAACAAGCGGGGCCAATAAATCGCTACTTCAGCATCCATTGTGAGCAATGTTCCGGGATTTTCAACCGGTTCTGCCCATTCGATCCGAATCGAACGTTGACCGGGTTGAGTGTAGAGTGAAAACTCAACTTCTTCACCGACTTGGGCCGGTTCTGTACTGTTGTACCAACTGCCATCTGGAAGTTCCCACGAAGGAGGATGGAATTCGTCACAAGTGCCTTCATGAATACCCACTGTAAAGTCCGTCGAACCCGAGTACCGATATGAGACAAATGTCACATCGACACGAACTTGGGAAATTGAGCCCAAATCCATCTTCACGGGAGGGACATAGAGGTTGTGACAGGCTGAACTTTCATTGCCTGAGCCATCCCAAATCTTGTCTCGATATTCAGCATCTCCACCTTGTGAAACCCACTGCTCAGCCTGATTGTTGCCCATACCTTCCTGGGGATTATCAGAAACATCTCCTGCTACCGGGCCAGGGAAAAACGAGAAGACCCCTAGGATAACGGTAAGAGCGAGGAAGAAATACACGTTGTTCCTTGCACTATTTCGCTTCTTCTCAAGTGACTCTAGGCGCTCTTCTCGGTCTTGACGACGAGCGCGAGCATCCTCGATTTCTGCGAGAGGGTCAAATTGTGCCGGATTTACATCAGAAGGAGGACCACTCGGGCCAGAAACGGGAGGGCCACTGGGGCCCGAAACTGGAGGGGTTCCTGTTGGGCCTGCGACCGGGGGGCCACTCGGACCTGCGACGGGCTGCATGAATTGTCGAAGCGACGACGCCATTTGAAAGCCTCGCTTCTCGCACGCGCGCGTGCGAGCGTGCGGGTGGGCGCGCGGTTACGCGTTTTTCAGCCGTAGGACTCAAAACGGAAGTGATTGCGCCCCCTAGCGATGACCCTCCGCGTTGCCATCCTGTCTCGGGGCCCCCGATTGTATTCCACTCGGCGTCTTGCAGACGAAGCAAATGCCCTAGGTTGCTCGGTGGAAATTCTAGACCCTATGAAGTTGTCAGTGACCGTCGGAAATGATGGACGGCGTATCTTGCATGAGGGTTGGAACGTTGAAGTCGATGCCGTTGTCCCCCGAATTGGATATTCAATTACCGAACACGGTGTTGCCATTGCTCGTCAGTTTGAGCGAATGGGGACTTATGTTGCAAACAGCAGCGACGGGATCAACAACAGTAGAGACAAGTTGCATGCAACTCAGGTCCTCTCTGCAAATCACATCCCCGTCCCAACAACAGCATTGGTTCGAGATTGGCGCGATGTAGAGCGAGCGATTCGTCAAGTGGGTGGTGTACCTTGCGTGATCAAGGTTCCTGAAGGGACTCAAGGTAGTGGAGTATTCCTTGCGCATACCGAGAGAGAGGCCAGCGAAATTGCCTGGAAGGTGCTGGAAACATCGAATCGAGTGTTGGTCCAAGAATACATCAAGGAAAGTCATGGTCGTGATATCCGAGTCCTTGTTGTGGGTGGCAAAGTCGTTGCTGCCATGCGAAGACGTGCACATGGGCGTGAGTTCCGATCAAACTTCCACTTGGGTGGGAGTGTCGAGAAAGTCGACTTACCTGCAGACTTTGCTCGAATCGCATGCAAGGCTGCTCGACTATTGGGTCTCGACATTGCAGGCGTCGATTTACTAGAATCAGCCAGAGGACCCCTCTTGCTTGAAGTTAATTCGAGTCCGGGTCTAGAGGGAATTGAGAAAGCTACTGGAATCAATGTTGCAGGTCACATCATGTCTCATGTCGTCGAAAGTCATGCATTTACACCGATTGATCTGAATCAATTGCTTTCCAACAAAGAAGGGTACGGTACACTCTCACTCAAAGTTCGAAAATATCCAGAGTTGATTGGAAGAGCAGTGGGCGACTTGATGACTCAAGATGACGATGGGAGTGTTGCAGCGATTGCCAGAGCAGGAGCTCACATTTGGAATCCTTCTCCGGAAATTACGTTGCGTGAGGCTGATGAAATCATCTTCTACGGGGAATTGGATATCTTGCATCAGCGGATTCGCCCTCTCATCAAACAAACGATTGACGCTCGAATAAACTCCCCGGAGAAGGTGCATCCATGGAATGTCGAGCACTCGGTAGAAAATGAGGCTGCATGGGCTGCAAAGGCTCCCGAATTCCATTGGAGAACACGGCGCCGCTAATCCCTCGGCAATTGAAAAACGCCCACCATCTGGGCGGATAATCTTTGAGCACTATCGCAGCATTCATACCCGTATACCCTGACTGCCGAATCCCTTCGGGGATGGGATTGCAGAGGTCTTTGGCCTCAGGACGGAAGCGCATGCAGAATGAAGAAAGACGGGAATTGGCTGAAAATGGTTGGTCGGATCCGACCTTGAGGGGGCGAATGGCGACCCCGTTTTCAGAAGAGGTCATCGGGGTACCATTTGGACTCCCAAGTCGACTGGTAAGACTCGCAGATTTGCCATGGCATGGCTGCTATGAAATGCAGCTGGCGAGTGAAAAGAAAAGCGCTCACACACTTCGCTCTTATCGAACCGCAACCAAGCAATTCCTTCTAACCGAAATCCCGGGTGAATTGAAACCCTCTTGGGATGCATTACAGAACATCAGTGTCAAGGAAATTTCTCGATGGGTAGACCCGAACAATGGGCGTCTGGATTTGTGGGTTCAGTCCATTTCAAATCTTGCCTCAGCAACCATCAATGCGCGGCTGGCATCGGTGAGCCATCTATTGAATTGGCTTGGGCACCGAGTTCCAGACTGGGTAACAAGACCACAAAAGGGGCGAAGTCTACCAAAAACACTGACCTATCGAGAAATGGAGCGACTGAAAGAAGCCGCAGCTACGAGCGAAAACCCGTTTGCCAATCTAGTCATCACATTGTTTCTCGATACAGGCATGAGAGTTTCTGAGTTGTGCGCATTGGATCGATCAGCGGTTGATATCGACGATTTCTCTGCCACCGTACGTGAAGGTAAGGGCGGTAAAGATCGATTGGTATTGTTCACCGAAGCTACCGTAAATGCAATTGAGGCATACAACCAAATTCGGGCGATGATAATCCAACGCCATCCACCAGGTGACGAGCACAGAGATGCCTTGATCCTAAATCGCAGAGGGCGACGCTTGACCCCTCGAGCAGTTCAAAAATTGATGGATTCAATGGCTGATGCTGCAGATATTCCCCGATCAAAACTCAGCCCTCATACACTTCGACACAACTTTGCTACAGGCCTTTTGGAGCGAGGGGTGGATTTGGTCAGCATCCAGAGATTGATGGGGCACTCAAACATCTCAACAACGCGGGTCTACTTGGAAATTAGTGACCAAAGCCTTCGTGAAATCTACCATCGCGCACAGATGGCGCAACGCGTACAGGAAGGAGCTCAAGGACATTCCAAAGAAGAATGAATCAGTCCTTTGTTTTCCATTTCTTGATTTTGTCCTTCCAATTAGGTGTCGGAATAACGTTGCTCTTGACCTCAACCGTCTTGTCATCCTTTTTCTTGACCTTGGCCTTCTTGGCAGGTGATTTTTTCTTCGCCGGTATGGCTTTCTTGGCTTTCGCAGTTCCTTTCGAGGCTGCAGTTTTGGCTGTCATCGCGATAGTCTTGGCTTTCGCTGCTGCCTGCTTTGGCGCTGCCTTAGCCGTCTTCACCGCATTCTTGGCCGTGGACTTGGCTGCAGCTGCCATCAATTTCTTGGCTGTGGCAGAAGTAAGGCCCGCTGCGATGAGTTTCTTCATACTCGCTTTTGCCAATTGATTTGCAGTACGAATCCCGCCCGCAACCAACTTTTGTGCAGTTGATTTTCCTACGCCGGGAACGCTCTGTAGGTTCTCGATTGCTTTATCGTCGCCGGAGGCCTTCTTCTTCGCCATGTTTGCCGCTCCGAACCGTACAAAACGTGGAACGTATTGAAGTTGTTCTTTGTGTCGCAAGGTCAGAAGGGGACCCTAGGAGGCGATGAACATCACCAATGAATCTCTGCTGGACGGACTTGATTCGCAACTTTTTGCTCAGGTTCATTCGGGTGACCCCGAGATGAAAATTGATCAAGATGCACGCCTACGTCATGCAAATTTTCCGGGTGCAGAAGGAAGCTTGTTCCTGGGGGATGTGACAGATGCATTGCTTCGTTGCTTCGGTGCGCATGAGCCCCCCCGGGTGACTGAATTGCCTGGTTTTGATCAACAACGATGGGTTCTCGTTGTATCGGACCCCGAAGTGAGCATCACCATAGAAAGTCGATCTTATTGGGGGATGGGTTTGCTATCGACATGTTTCCTCAATGGTATCAAAATTGTTGGCCCTCTGAAGAGGCGCGCCCGTATCGTGTTTGATTTGGCTGCAGCCTTGGGAAGGAATCCATGGGAGGCGAAGTGGAAGAATCGGTTCGCAAAGAGCACAGGAGTTGCTTCTACAGAGGAGAAAGAAAAATGGGAAGCACTCATTGAATATGGACGGGAGGACCTGTCAAACACCATCGATTCAATTCGAACGAAGGCAGAATCGCTAGAACAGGATTTGCCTTCACTTGCCGATGATGCACCCGATGGTTGGGATGGTGATTTGGCTCTCGAAGAAATCGGCGCAGCATATGCAGAATGTGAGGTTGCAAAGGATGCCTTGCACGACCGCTCGGCAACCGGAGTTGAACGTGCTCTTGCCAGAGCCGAAGCACACATCATCGAGGCTGATCCTAGAACTGAAGTTGCTGCCCAGTTTGAGGGTGGAGATGTATTGGAGGAAATGGCATCGATTGAAGCCGATGATTTGGACCTCACCGATCAAGTGCTTGAATTTGAGGAACTCCCCAAGGAGGCGATTAGAACACAATCGGCACTTAGTGAGGACGAAATCCCCTTCATCGATCTTGCCGAAGAAGAATAATCAGAAGCCGGTGAGTTGAGCCCAAGCCCACTGAAGAACGCCGTGATTCAAGAGATAAATGACGATACTGACTGCAATACAAGCGAAGTAAATCGTGCCCTTCGAAATTTGAATTGCATCGTCGCTCTCTTCATCGAAATATCGAATCAGACCTGCGGCCTGCTGGATGTTCGGGCCACCCTTCTTCTTCGACTTCTTTACAGCCATGCGATTCGCCGACCCGCCTTTCGTATTTCAAGACGCCGAATTGAAAAACCCGAGAAAAAAACCTCAGGGGTCGAGTGTTTCAATCAGTACAACGCCGTTGTTGAACTCTACAATTCGGCTTGCAGCATCCATTGCAGAGTCCAAACCATTGGTCATGAACAATTCACGGCGACGACCGTCTTCGGTCTGTAGTACCAAACGGTGGCTGAGTTTCTCCAACACTTTCCGATCGACTGTTTGCCAAACCCATGCATCCGATTCGATGGTCATTAATGCTTCAACGGGAACCAGGGGCCCCTGTGCTGAACCCACGCGACGGGCACGGTCTGTGAGTTGTGTCAATTTAGCTGCAGTTTCGACTGCATTCGTCCTCTTTGTCTCGCTTGTAGATGCGTATCTACGAGCCGGCTTTCGCTGTGTTGTCATTTGAATCCCATCCTGTAACCAATGGTTACATTTCATTCATCCGAGACGGTTCAGGTATAACCGTTAGGGCTGACAAGATATCGAAGATGTCGGTTTCTTTACTCCTCTTCTTGAACCGGAGACGAGAATCGTATCAATAAGGGAGCAACAAGGAGTAGCGCCAAAATTGATGAGGTGATGAATGCGCTCAAGTACAGAACCAGTGGTAGTAGCAATGTGAATGCAGTCAATTCCAGCAAGCGCCGATTGCGACTAAGTTTAGGACGCGCTTCCGGCAATGTCCCAATCCAAGGCATGATGATTACTGCAATAAGTAATGGAAGCTGAAAGGTTCCGATATGAGCAATGTTCGGGAGCAATGCAGGAGCGAAGACCATGCCGGTGAGGAATCCCCATGCTTCAGGACGAGGATGGGCATCAAAGCCTGCCAACGGTGTCAAAGCACCTAGAATACCGCAGAAAAGAATCCAGCCGATTGCATAGCGTGTAGCCCAAGTGATACTGTCATCTGAACTTGGATCTTGCATCACAGAATAAAGCAACAGAATGACTGTCATTACGAATATGACGAGCAAGCCGACCCAACGCCTACGGGAAGCAATTCCTCGAGACGAATCAACCCTTAATGCCGAAGATCGATGGGCGGTTATACCCAGTAGCATCCACGCAATCGGGCTGTTGGTCAAATCTATGAACGCAATCAGAACACAGAAAATGGCAATTATATGCATCGAAGAAGCCGTTTCCTGCCGTGTCAGCGAAGGGACCACTAGACCCGACAACAAGAGGCCGATGATTGGGTAAGCGAGTGATTGCCAGTCCAAGACTGAGGGTTGAGAAGAAAGAGGTGTAGAAGCAATTGTTGCGAAACCATCCGGATTGATTTCCCAGCCCAAAATCAATACCCAGATGAAGGCTGACCAACGAGACTCCTGTAGATGATTGACTCGAAACGTCAATCCCGCAGAAAATCCAAACAATAGTCCCAACATGAGGCCATCTGGACCTGAAAAAATATACATCAACGTTGCAAGACCGGTGACATCATTGGGTAGATATCCAACGACATGAGCATCGGTCAAGTCAACCTCCCAGAAGGCAAAGAGACGGAGAAGAACGACCAAGCCCACAATGCAAATTGGAAATTTTTGCAGCCATGTTGGCAAGCGATCTACAAAGAAAAGAACGAGTGGAGTGGCCAACAACGCCACCGTCAGGAGGAGCGTTGTGAGATTCGCCATGAGGTGGCCTCTCATGCACACACATTGAAGGTTGGGCGTCTCCGATGCGCTGAAGTGAGGTATCACTTCGCCATATCATGGCGGGCATGGTTTCTGATTGGCGAGCTCATGCAGCCGAGAGTGAATTGGCCAAACTCGTCGAAGAATTACGACCTGGCGAACTGAATGTTTGGTTAGATTCCGCCACGCCTCGATTGCCCGAAACGGTGCGTGTCAATCCATGTCGAAAGGATGTACAATGGACACTGGATTTATTGCTACAAATGGGCGCTACCCCAATCGATTGGTTCACGTCGAAAGGTGGAGCTTTTACCATGCCTTGGGAAAAGGCTCGATGTGAGAATGATCAATTCATCGAAAATATCAGGGCATTGCATACATCTGGGAGAATAACAAGACAAGAAGCTGCATCGATGATGCCAGTGCAAGCATTGGAGATTCAACCCGGAGATCGAGTATTGGATTTGTGCGCTGCACCGGGTTCGAAGACAACGCAAATTGCTGAAGCCTTGGATGGTGCTGGACTCGTGGTGGCCAATGAACCAAACCCTGGAAGAGCGAATAATTTGGTTTCAAATGTACAACGTTCCGGACATCTGAATGTCGTGGTCGTCCGTCAAGATGGGCGAAATTTCCCCAGAGTTGCTGAGCCTGGTTTTGATCGAATCCTTGTCGATGCACCATGCACTGGAACGGGGACGACGCGGAAGAATACCGATGTATGGGCCACATGGAAACCACACCATGGAGAGCATATGTCTCGCTTGCAAGTCGGAATTCTATCCCGGGCTGCATTGTTGCTTCGACCGGGTGGGACCATGGTCTACTCTACGTGCTCGATCGATCCAAAGGAAAACGAACATGTGGTGGAGCAAGTCTTGGAACGCTACCCTTGGCTTTCTCTGAAAAAGGTGAATCGTACAGAATTGTTTCCTGGACTCAATACTCGTCCGGGTAGAACGGATTTTACCAAAGATTGTATTCGTGTTTGGAATGACGAAAATGATGGTTCCGGATTTTTCATCGCTGTATTTACTCAGGATGAAGAGGGACAGACTTCAGCCAGAGCCACGCGGGCGCATCCGCGTGATTTTGGCAAAGTTCCAACCCCGATCTCAGCAAAACCCCTAGGCAAGATGGATTTGCGATTGGGTGATTCAATTGATCTCCAATTGTTCAGTGAGTGGGGAATGGAAACACATGGATTGACACTTTGGAGGCGCGGCCAGTACGCGCATGTCAGTATTGATGCAATTCGGGAATGGTTGTGGGATTCACCTCGATTGACTGGAAAACACCAACTGTATCCTGGTGGCCATTGGCAACCCTTGCGTGTCCTGCAGGCTGGACAACCAATTTGGAAAATTCGAAAGGAACAAAATCGATTCATCTCAACAGGTGTTCATGGATTGGCCGATCGGGTCACAAATCATTGCTTGTCTGTGGATCGGGCTTTGGCCATTCGTTTGCTGGATGGCGAGGAACCTGGGCGTTCAACCTTGACCCAAGCATTCCAAGGACAACGTGATGGAGGTGTACTTCTCCGTTGTGAAGATGAATTCATTCCAGCTTGGTTGGCGGGGAAATTGAGTTTGATGATGACAGATGCAGAACAGCATATTCTGAGATTGAAACTCGGACTCCTGTGAGAGACATTCATGCGCCATCGTTCGTTCGCGGAACCATGGATGCGGACCGGGTTGGGAATTGGGCCCCTTTCTTGGTCGCGTTTCTTTTGATCTCAGTTGCTGGTTGGGGCATTTGGAGCCTTCCTGCACAACAAAGTACGACTGAAGCCGAATCTGGAAACATGATCCCGCGATTCATTGAGCATTTTCCTCAGGACGAAACCGAAGTGATTCCAAACGATGGTTTCCTGCGTTTGGCATGGCACCCGGTGAACAGTGAATTGGGGTCTCTGAAAACAGACGATCGATACCTCGAGTTGGGAGAGAACAGCGTCGTCGAACATGCACCAACTTCCGCCAAAGCGGTTCTCCACACAGTTGTCAATTGGTTTGGTGAAGACAGCCTCAATATCACTGTACAAGTCAATTCAACTTCAGAACTTGAAAATGGAATTTTGAGAATCATATTGATTGAAGATGATGTCAAGATGTTTGGGCGTGCACCTCCACAGCATGCGGTGGTTCGATTGTATGATCCGACACCCATTGGTGATGGGAATGGAACCATTTCACGAAATTTACAGATGCCAAATGGATTGAATGAAGGGGATGCTGAAAATCTACAAGTCATCATTCTACTATCGGATATGTTGACTGAAGAAAATTACGCGATGATGGCCTTGGAATTACCCACAGAGGGAAATGGTCCGACCGACAATGGGCAAAGGGTCGCCAGCTGGTTGGTGATCAGTGTAGGAATTTTAGTTCTCGCTTCAATTGCTAGAGCTGAATGGAAGCGTGAGGTTTTTCTCCCAAGATTGCGCGGGAGTATGGGACAAAAAGGTATACCTGTGGCACAACTAAAAGCAGGTTTGGGAGATATCAAGTTAAGAGAAGTGCGCGTACTGCCGCCTTGGAAATTGGCCAAACAGATTCGAGATATTGAATTGCGTGCGGGTACAGAAAAGACATTTCAAGTTCATTTGAAACCATATCGAGGGCTGGAAGACGAGATGACTGCATTCGTACAAACCGAATGGAGTATTGAGGTTGAGGAAATGGGAGCCTGGGTTCTTGACCTTACTCTTTACAAAGAGCCGCCAACATAATTTCAAGTTCCGCCGAGATTTCCCCAGTTTATGATTGATGATACCGACCGGCGAATCTTGTCAGTATTGTTGAATGATGCGCGGACTTCATTGCGCTCAATCGCAGAGGAAGTGGGTGTCGCACTTGGAACGGTTTCCAATCGAGTCAAGCGCATGGAAGAGATGGGAGTTATCCAAGGATATGGGATTCTCCTTGATGCAGAAAAGGTCGGTTGGACCATGACCGTACTGTGTGGGCTTCGAATCGAAAAAGGACGATTAATGGAAGTTCAGCGAAGAATTGCCGAAGACCCTCGCGTCTTTGGAATCTATGATGTCACCGGAGAATTTGACTCGATGGTCTTGGCTCGGGTATTGGATCGCGCCCAATTAGACGACCTGTCAAAGACGGTTTTATCCAGCGAAGGAATCATCCGAACCGTCACACATGTAGTCCTCAACACGGTGAAACAAAACGGGGTTGGATTGCCCTAAAAATCGGGCTCTGAAACCGAGGGTTCAAGAACACCCGAGTCGCGGTTTGCCGCATGGTCGTCTCAGGTTCAAGAGATGAACACGATTCTGAACGAATCTCAAGTATCCCTCCAGAATTACGTTGGACCGATTTGACCTTGCGTTTCCCCACCAGTGATTCTGCTCCGATGCATGCATTTGGTCGATGGGAGGACCAGCCGCATCAGCACCTACCTGCTGCTCGCCTTGCTGAATCTCCATGGCAGGGATTGCTGATTGCTGATGAGGTGGGTCTAGGCAAAACCATCTCTGCCATCCGAATCATTCGTCGGCTTCATGCAATTGGCGATGTGGGACCGGTAATCATCGCCTGTCCGGGTTCATTGCGGTCGAAATGGAAGCAGGAACTGCACCATCGAGGTGACCTAAAATCAGTTGTCGCTGATAGTGGACGACGCCTACTACGTATTCTTGAAAATCTAAGTGAGGGTGAACCTAGAATCATCATCGTAAGTCACGGTATATTGCGACGTTCGTCAACTCTAGAACAAATTATGGAATCCATGCCGGAGGTGATGTTAACAATCATCGATGAAGCACATCACTGTCGAAATCCAAAAAATCGACTCCATGATGCGGCCCAATTGCTCACAATGCATTCAAGAAAATGTGTCTTGATGACAGCAACTCCTGTCAACTTACGCGAAGAAGAATTGTGGGTTCAATTGAGTCTACTGGCTCCCGATCGATGGCCGTCTATCGAGCAGTTTTATCGAACGATGCGCCCGACTCGAATGCTCAATGATATCCTCGATGGAATTTCTAGAACTGTACCTAACCTCCCTCGTGCTCTCAACCATTTCCAAGCACTGGAGAATACCATCGGTTTTGCCGGTGACCCTCGTCTGAATGAGGCGATTGAATTGGTCCAAAATGAGCAAGCGTGGGTTCCAATTCGAATCGAACAATCTAGGAGAAGATTGGCGAACCTAATCCGTCGTCTTCGACCATTGAACGACTTGTTGGTCCGTACCAGAAGGCGTGATTTGGATTGGCATATGGCGAGACGAAGAGCCGTTACCCTAGATGTCAACTTGACTCCAGAAGAATGGCGATTGTACGAAGCCGCACGTGCCTGGGCCCGGACTCTAATCCAAATGAGACACCCCGAAGGTCAAGTCTTCGATTGGGCGTTGATCGTCCCAGAAAGAATGGCTTCTTCCTGTCTACCCGCATTCGCGCGGCATGTGATGCGCCAACTGAAATCTCAAGCGCGAGAGGCCATGGATGATACGACCAATGTTGAGGATGATGTCGATTTGGCTGAATTAGAAATTCGAATGCTGAGAAGACTTGGGAATTTGAATGAACTGATTGATGCTGCTGAGTCCTTGGGTGATATTGATTCAAAGTACGATGCATTTTTCGCGTGGATTCAGCAAAGTTTGGCTGAAGATGACGAGGGAGGAATCCTATTATTCAGTCACTTCCATGCCACACTCCAGCATTTGCAGGAGAGATTGACTGCGGATGGGGTCCGATGCGAAGTGATTACTGGACGAACTCGCATGCAAGATCGGGATTTGATTCGCGAGAGGTTTCGAAATGGAGAATTTGATGTTCTACTCTCAAGCGAAGTTGGAAGCGAAGGTTTGGATCAACAGCACTGCCATCGATTGGTGAACTATGATTTGCCATGGAATCCAATGCGCATTGAACAGAGAATTGGCCGATTAGACCGCTTTGGACAAACCGCTGATGAAATACTCATCCTCAACCTTGCAGTGGAAGGGACTATCGATGCCGCAATTTTGCATCGATTGTATCATCGGATTCGTCTGTTTGAAGATGCGTTGGGCATGCTGGACCCATTGCTTGGTGAGGCCATGAGAATGGTTGCAAGAGCTGAACTTGAGCGTCCTGTTGGGCTCCAGATGATTAGTGCAGAAGATGCTGATGAAGAAGAGCAACAAGGAATAATGACACTCCTCGATAAACGAGAAATGTGGTTGGAAGAAAGAGCTAATGAAGAGCGGGAATGGGTGGGTCCTGATCCCGGAATTTCCTCTCTACGGAACTCTGTGCAACGTCACAAATTGGGTGTGGATGAGACTGATTTCCGGGCTTGGATACAGCATAAACTTGGAAATAATGCGCAATTGTATCCGACAAGTGAGGATGGTGTTTGGATGCTAGGACTAGAACGTGAAATCGTTCAAGATTTGGCGGATCGAGCAATGGATTCAATGCGAATCGATCAGGACACTGTAGATTGGCAAGATACGATTACTACGACAGCAAATCGCTCCGGACCTTACTGGTTTCATGTTGTCTTTGATCGTGACGTTGCCAGGGAGAAACCTCACCATATCTTCATCACACCGTATCATCCAATTGCTAGACTACTCATCGATTCTGAAGGAGAAGAAACCATTTACCTTCATTCAAATCGGCTCGATTCTACACCAGAAAATGCCAGTTTGTGTGTCTGTATCGACTGGGATGTTGAGAGTTTGAACAAAACCATCACACGCAGATGGTTGTATCTAGACTCATTGGGAAATCCCTTGCATGATGATGGA
>CEUJ01115807.1_pt1 | contig 24733 bp, 37 predicted proteins | sample 361531 | NCBI WGS metagenome assembly CEUJ01 (sample SAMEA2622842, study PRJEB7988) | marine metagenome | biome: marine biome (ENVO:00000447); feature: marine epipelagic mixed layer (ENVO:xxxxxxxxx); material: "saline water (ENVO:00002010), including plankton (ENVO:xxxxxxxx)" | depth 140 m | reverse complement strand
CAAGGTTTTGAGAGAGTGGTTCATGGATATCATGAAGAAAGCAATTTCAGTGCCTATATTGCAATTCATACTTTAAAAAATGGTCCAGCATTTGGTGGTATAAGATATTTTGATTACAAAGATAATGAAAGACCTTATCTAGATGTGCAAAAACTTGCAGAAGCAATGACTGAAAAATGTATGGTCGCAGGAATAAAGTTAAGTGGCGGAAAAACAGCAATTCAAAAATCTTATCATAAAGACATAGGTGCTTTTCAGGTAGAAGAAAAAAGAATTTATCCTTATTTAGGAGAACTTATAAATTATCTTAATGGTGATTATTATGGTGGTCTTGATGTTGGTTTTAATTTTGATATGTTACAGCAACTAAGAAGATATACAGATTTTACAACAACTTATTCTGATCCAGACATTGGAAGTTCATGCACAGCATTTGGTGTTTACAACGCAATGAAGGCAGGTGTAAAATTTAAGTTAGGAAAAGATTCATTAGAAGGATTAAAAATTGCTATAAAAGGAATTGGAAAAGTAGGATATCAATTAGCAAATTATATTTTAGAAGATGGTGCTAGTATAATTGTTGCAGATAAAAGTGAAGACAAAATACAGTATATTAATGAATTGCAAAAACAATATCCTTTTAAAATTGAAATAGTAAATCACAATGAAATACATAAAAAAGAAGTTGATGTATATTCTCCTTGTGCAATGGGTAATGATATTAGGATATCAAGAATTTCAGATATGAACTGTAAAGTTATTTGTGGAGCGGCTAATAACCAATTAGATATAGTTGATTCTGCAATTGCTAAACAACAATTACTTGATCATAAAATATTATATGTTCCAGATACTATTGCAAACGCCGGCGGAGTTTTTAGATCTGCGGGAGTAATTTTAAAATCAAGAGATGAACAAGAATCCTTTAAAATGATTACAACTATATATGACAGAACTCTTAACATATTAGACATGGCCAGCGAACACAGAATTTCACCGGCAGATGTTTGTACAGAAATAGGACAAGCAATTAAAGGTAAGCCAAACAGGTTTAAAATGAAGTTAGACGGCTTATCTGGTGTTAAAGCAGGAAATAATACTTACAAGATTTAATTGACTTTTCAACTAAATTGTTATATTATATAACAATGGAATTACAAAATACAATTATTACACACATGCCTGGTAAAAGGAAAAAGACTCCTTCTGGGTGGACAACAATAAATTGTCCAATGTGTACAACCAATGGCCAATCAAGACCAGATACACGATCGCGTGGTGGATTTAGGTTTGTTGATGGAATGGTTTATCATTGTTTCAATTGTGGTTTCAGCACAAGTTATAAGCCAGGTAGAACTTTTGGTAAAAAACTAGTTGGCTTATTACGTGGTATTGGAGTTCCTGATAACGAAGTAAGAAGATTACAACTTTTGGCTATACGTGAAAAAGAAAATAATCCACAACAAGAAGAAAAGCCAAAACCTAAAATCAGTTGGAGAGAAATTCAATTACCAAAAGGATCAAAGCCTTTGATAGAAGTAATAAAACAAGACACACCTCCGGAAGATGCTATATGGGTGTACAAACATATTATTGATAGAGGATTAGATCACTTTGGAGATTTTTATTGGTGCAATGATACATATTTAGATTTGAATAGAAGATTCATTGTGCCATTTTATTACAATGGCAGTACAGTTGGTTATACATCAAGAATAATTGATCATGACAAAGACAAGCCAAAGTATTTTACTAATTCACAACCAAACTATATGTATAACATGGATGTGTTAAGTAAACGAAGAAAATATTTGATTGTAGTAGAAGGTGTGTTAGATGCATTAAGTATTGATGGACTAGCAGTGCTACACAATAAACTAAATCAAGTGCAAATTGATTTGATAAAAGAATTTGATGGAGAAATAATTGTATGTCCAGACAGAGATGCGGCAGGATCAACATTGATTGATCAAGCAGTTGAAAACGGTTGGTCAGTAAGTTTTCCGCCATGGCAAGATCATATCAAAGACTGTGCAGATGCAGTAAAACACTATGGACAGTTGTTCACAGTAAAAAGCATTATTGACAGTAGGGTAAATAATAAAACAAAAATAGAAGTATTAAGAAAGATTGCGTAGGAGAAACAATGGCTACTTTAGATAAAGATAACAAGAAAAAGTCAGGTCCTGAAAAACCACAACAACCATTACAACCAGGTATGATGATGTGGGAAGCTGGAATAATGTATTTCAGTGACGGATTTGACAGTAACACAACCAAACCAGTGATACAAGCAATAATTGAAAAAAATTTATTGCCAGATTCATCAAGACCAAAAGAATTAACTTTGGTGATTAATTCACCGGGCGGACAAGTACATTCAGCATTTGCATTAATAGATACGATGAAAGGATCAGCAATTCCTGTAAAGACAGTAGGACTTGGCATGATTGCATCATGTGGATTATTAACTTTCATGAGTGGTACAAAAGGTCGCAGGGTAATTACACCAAACACATCAATACTATCACATCAATACAGTTGGGGTAGTGTAGGTAAAGAACATGAACTATTTGCAAGAGTAAAAGAGTTCGAATTGAGCACAGCACGTATGATGGAACATTATAAAAAGTGTACAGGTTTGAGCGAAAAGAAAATTAGAGAAATACTATTACCTGCTGAAGATGTTTGGTTAAGTGCCAAAGAAGCAGTTAAGTATGGTATTGCAGATAAGATTGTTTCAACCTATTGATGTATGAATTTAGTAGAACAACATATAAAAATAAAAAGACGCTTAAAATTAATGACAACATTGTCCATGGTGATGGCAGTCGCGATTATTTTGATGTTGTTTATGATAGCAAAATTGCATGGTGACATAGGAGAACTTTGGGAATCATATCAAGAAATTAATATGTTCCTACTAGAAATAATTATGAAAGCACATAATAATATAGGAGTAGATACATGATAGAAGAACAAACAAAAAAATTTATACAAGAACAAATAGAAAATAATAGTGTATGCTTGTTTATGAAAGGTACGCCAGATGCACCTCAGTGTGGTTTTTCAATGGCAGTTTCCAATATATTAAAAGGGCTAGATGTTAATTTTGCAGGTATAAATGTATTAGCGAATCAAAATCTAAGAGAAGGTATAAAAATATACAGCGATTGGCCAACAATTCCACAATTGTATATCAATGGAGAATTTGTTGGTGGTTGTGATATTGTAAAAGAAATGTACCAAGACGGTGAATTACAGGAAGCACTAAAAAAGGCAAAATAATGGAAGTTACACTCGTTGATAAAATGGGATCTGACCTAACTGTGGTAAATGCCGCCAGAGTCAGTTTTGGAAAGAACAAAGAAGTATTTGATGCATCAGATGAAAAATTAATTTCATTTTTAGCAAGACACAATCATTGGTCACCATTTGCACATTGCAGTGTACAATTTAGAATTAAAGCACCTATATTTGTTGCTAGGCAGTTAGTAAAGCATCAAGTAGGATTGAGCTGGAATGAGATTAGCAGACGTTATGTTGATTACGAACCAGAATATTACATGCCCAAAAACTGGAGACTGAGAGCAGAGGACAAAAAACAAGGTAGCAGTAACGAAACGATCGAATATGATATCGCTAATACAGTAAAAATTGCTAATACCACATACACCGAGATGCTAGAAAAAGGCATCGCTCCTGAATTGGCAAGGATGATATTGCCACAAAACATGATGACTGAATGGTATTGGAGTGGTACTTTGTATGCGTTTGCTAGAGTGTGTGAATTAAGATGTGCTGAAGATACCCAAGTAGAAACAAGAGAAATAGCAAATTCAATTGATAAATTCTGTAATGAGGAATTTCCTTACAGTTGGAAACATTTAAGACTTGTAAAACAAAAAGAAAATGTGTAGTATAAAGATATGAATGATTTAAAAGACTATAACGAAGAACTGCAAAAACTATTTTTGGAGTTTTGTGCAACAGATCCTGAGTTATTTGTAAGGGTAAAAAATATTGTAAAAACAGAATATTTTTCACGTAAGTTGGCTAATGTGGTTAAATTTATGCAAGAACATTCTGAACAATATAATTCACTTCCAACTACAGAACAAATACAAGCAACATGTGGTGTCGAACTTAAAAAAGTTGATATTGATGAAAGGCACAAGAATTGGTTCTTTGATGAGTTTGAAACTTTTTGTAGACACAAAGCATTAGAACTTGCAATTATTCAGTCAGCAGATTTATTAGAAAAAGGTGACTATGGGCAAGTAGAAGATAAAATTAAACATGCAGTAAGGATAGGACTTACAAAAGATTTAGGTACAGATTACTTTGTTGATCCAAAAGCAAGATTGTTAGCACTCAAAGATAACAATGGTACAGTAAGTACAGGATGGTCAGCATTGGATCATAAATTATATGGCGGATTTAACAAAGGTGAATTGAATATATTCGCAGGTCAATCAGGTGCAGGTAAGAGTTTATTTTTACAGAATGTTGCATTGAATTGGGTCAATGTTGGTATGAACGTGATCTACTTTACTTTTGAATTGAGTGAAGAATTAAGTTCTATGAGAGTTGACAGTATGGCAACTGGTGTTGCATCAAATGAAATATTTAAGAAAATTGATGACATTGATTTAATGGTTAGGATGCAAGGACAAAAGTCTGGTAAGTTTCAACTAAAATATATGAATAGTGGTGCAACAGTGAATGATTTGCGTAGTTACTTAAAAGAATATGAAGTACAAACAGGTACAAAGCCAGATTGTATTTGTGTTGATTACTTAGATTTGTTGATGCCAATATCAAAAAGAGTTTCTCCAAGTGATTTGTTTATTAAAGACAAATATGTATCTGAAGAATTGCGTAATTTAGCAGTTGAACATCAGATTGTACTAGCCACAGCATCTCAGTTAAACAGAGCTAGTGTTGAAGAAACTGAATTTGATCATTCACACATTGCTGGTGGTTTGAGTAAAATACAAACAGCAGATAATGTTATTGGTATCCAAACAAGCAGAGCTATGCGTGAACGTGGCAGATATTTGATTCAACTTATGAAAACAAGATCAAGTGGTGGTGTTGGAACTAAAATTAACTTGGCATTTAATATAGATACCTTAAGGATTACAGATTTAACAGAAGCACAGATGGCTGAAGATGACAATATGACAACAGCTAATGTGGCAAGTTCAATTAAGAAAAGAACCAGTGTAATAACGCCTAAAAAGCCTGAAAATCAAGGTGCACAGGTGGCTGAAAAGGTTGAGCAGGTAGCAAATTTGCGTAGTATATTAAAAAGTAAGCGTCATCAATACTCTAATGAAAGTGATCTATAGTATGACTTTATATAGGCTTCTTTTTAGTATAAATAAGTGTATAGGAAAGTAAAGAGTTGATGACAATGAAAAGACACACCAAATCAATATTAGAAGAAATTTCTCAGTCGGTACCTCAAAACAACAGAGAGGCACTTATTGAATCACGTGCAAGTCACGTTATATCATCTGCTCTTAATTTGATTGATATGCTGTATGAATCTTATGATGAAAACACTGCTGGTGAATTATCTAGACGATTAGTCAACAGCATTAAAAGTTCGGATCCTGCAAAATTTGAACGTGGCATAAGAAGAGTAAACAGCAAAGATGAAACTAACAGATCTTAAAATTGACGAAAACGTAAACACACACCTAACACACTTAGAAGATCTATCTTTATTCAAAGGTAAAAAAGGTGCTGTTGAAGCCATAAGATTTTTAAAAAACTTATCAACAATAGTAAAAGGTCATTCACCTAAAAGATTCAATATTACTACAAAGTGGGATGGATCGCCTGCAATCATTTGCGGTAAAGATCCTGCTGATGGTAAATTCTTTATTGGTACAAAAGGTGTGTTTAACAAGAACCCAAAATTAAATAAATCAGCACAAGACATTGAAACCAATCATGCTGATACAGGTGATAGTGATAAAAGTGGTTTACGTAATAAACTAAACACAGTTTTACAACATTTATCAAAGTTAAATATTCAAGGTGTGTTGCAAGGTGATTTAATGTTTACACAAGGTGATTTGCAAGTAAGAGGTTTTGAAAATAAATCATACGTAACATTTAAACCAAATACAATTACATACGCAGTTCCAACTGACTCTGAATTAGGTAAAAAAATACAAAATGCAAAAGTTGGTATTGTGTTCCATACATCATACGAAGGTGAAAGTTTAGATAAAATGTCAGCATCATTTAAAGTTGATTTATCTGATCTAAACCAAACAGCAGACGTTTGGTTCGATGATGCTTATATAAAAGATTTTTCAGGAATGGCAACAATGACAGCTCAAGAAACTGAAGCAGTTGAAAATGCTATTGCTGATGCACAGAAACATTTAAATGCAATTGGTAATGCTTTTGAATTTTTAGATGGATCAGATGCTGGTAATGATTTAAAGATAAACATTGCCGCAAACATGAATAATAATATTAAACAGAATTCTATACAACAAGATCCAGAGCAGTTTTATAATCAGTTTGTAGCAGATTATACACGTAGAGCAGAAGAAAAAATAGCACAATTAAAAACAGGACCAGAAGGACCTGCAGGACAACGACGTCTAAATGCACTACAAATTGGACTAAATTACTTAAATACTAATAAGAGTAATATGATGAACTTTTATGCACTGTGGCTTAAATTAGGTGCTATAAAAGACGTATTATACAGAAAATTATCAAACATTAAAGCAATTGATAGTTTTGAAGAAGTAGACGGCGAATTAAAAGTAAGAGATCCGGAAGGGTTTGTTGCTGTTGATCATATTGGAAGTGCAGTAAAGGTTGTAGATAGATTAGACTTTAGTAGGAAAAACTTTATGAAAAGCGAAACAATAGAATTAGAGTTTGTAAACGATTTAATGACAGAAGCAAGAATGTTCAGATCAAGACATAAGTTATCTGAATATTCAGCACGTGATATGGCTAACAATGCCTTTGCACATATGATTGCATTGCAAGTAATGAATAGAGAATTTAAATATTCATCTATAGCAAGTACATACGCAAGTAGAACAGCAAGTTATGGTAACTTTGATTACTTTAGATCAAACGGTACAGATCTATATGCAATGATTCATTCGTTGTTTGGTAAAGGATCAATTACAAAATTTGCAGATGAAAAAAATAGTGAAATACTATTAAAAAGAATGCGTCCTAATATAACTTTATTAAAACAATTTTTTAGTCATATCGACTCATCAGGAGCAAATGCAGATTCAGAAAAAAGAATGTTAATGCAATTACAATCAATGTTGTTTATAAGTGATAGTAAATTACGTTCTATGAAACGTTTAGCAGGAGATTATGAAAATTTAAAAACAAGAGAAAAAAGAACATTAATTTCTAGTTTGCTAACGTACTTTAGAACAAACTCTCCAAAGTCATCATTGACTGCATACATTCAAAAGTTAGCAAGAGAAAGAGATTTTGTAGATGGTGAAAAAGTTAAACCATCAAAAGCAATGGCAGTTGGCGCGGCATTGGCTGGAGCATATATTGGATATAAATTAGGCAGAGGTAAAGGTCCATCGTATGCAGATAAAATGAAAAATTTTAATTTAAAAGATAGAAAGAAAAAGTAATGGCAGTAAGAATAAATGGAGCGGCAAGAGGTGGTGAGTTTATTAGCAGTAACTTACAGTTTTATATCATGTACACTACTATTGATATTGAACAAACTGGTAATTATCAAGATGTTACACAAAAAGATTTTGACTCAATTGTACAAATGATTGCAATGTTTTCACAGGTTATTATTTCAAATGATCCTGTAAATGTTTCAGACCTTAATGCCAATGGTGCACCAACATTAACTGGTGCCGGACATATATTTAAGTTTGCAGTAGAACACCCAGATGTATTCAACGACGGTGCAAATCCAATTGGAAAGTTAATTAGTTCAATGGATGGAGTTGTATTAAACGGCGGAACAATTGCAACTACTGGGTCAATAAATTTAGAATTCACTCAATCGGAGACATTATAAAATGGATAGTAAGCCACAAAAAGTACCAAAAGATTTAGCAACTTTAGAATCACAGAGTTTAGAAACTCATGTAGTTGTTTCTCATGAAAGACATGAAGAGATACAAAAAAGATTTGATAAAGTTGACATACGTATGGATAGAATGGAAGAAAATACAGATAGACAATTTACTAAAATTGAAAGAATCATTGTTTGGTCGATGGGTACACTATTCATTACTTTATTAACTACATTATTCACTATTGTGTATAGGGCAGGATAAAAATGATTATTGCTGAAATTGATAACAACGTTGATTTACCAGAATCAAGATTAATTTTTGGTCGCAAAGGAAACAAAGTGGTCAAAAAATATCGTTGTACTTTTGGCAGAAAAAAAGGAAGAATTGTTACTAATCCTAGTGTATGCTCTGCACCATTAGATATTAAAAAAAGATTTACACTTAAAAAAACAAGAGCACGTATGGGTCAAAGGATTATTAGAAAAGCATTACGTACAAAAAGATTTAATCCAGCATCAAGACGTGTAGCACAAATGAACAAAGCATTAAGAAGAAGGTAAATATTGGTATGAGCTTAAAAGATGATATTTTAAATACTATAGATGATCCAAAAGCATTTACTAATCAAGTTAGTAAATTAGTACATCTACCAACAAGTGTTGTTAAATCATTAACAGAACCTTTAGGTCTTAAAGATTATATGAATTTAGCAAAAGCAGTTGATGAGGAAGATCCAGAAAGTGCAAAACAAATATTACAATCTGGTTTTGAACAATTAGATGATGTTGCAAAAACTTTACTTGATGAATATACAAGTAAGGCCAACACATCAAGTAAGAATGTACCATCAGCTGGAAATACTGGTGGAAATACAACTATTAAGCCAACTACAACACAACCTACACAAAGCACACAAGATACACAAGGCACAAAAGACACACAAGGATCTGCAACAACTCAAGCAGATAAAATGACAAAAGGTGTTGATAAAGCAGTTGCTAGTTCAATACAAAAGTTACAAAAAGATCCTGAATTTGCAAAAATAATAAAATTTGCAGATTTGGTTGCAAAAAATAAAAAATAATTGTATAATACACAAATGTTTAGACAAAAAAGAAAACATAGATACGAAGTTGCATCACATGTCAAAGATCTAACTGAAGGCATGACTGCTAAAAATTTGACTGAACATCTTAGATTTTGGAGAATTATAGATAAATGGGGACCTTCTCCGAACAGCAATAAAGACTTTCTTATTGCAGTTGAAAAGCAATTAGAAAAAGTAAGAAAAAGCGAAGATAAAGTAAAGCAAACTAAAACAATTGATGATGCTAAATCTTTAGTTGACAATCTTAATAAATTAGACAAATCAGTACTAAAAGAAGTAGTTGAAGTAAGTATTTTAAATCCAAAATTTAAAAAAGCATTAACTACACAAAAAACTGATCATGGTGTGAAAGTTGGAAATTACTTAATAAAAATACGTCCTTTTAAAAAAAGATTCCTATATGATATACACAATATAGCCACTTCAGAAGTAGTAGTAAAAGACATAAGATTATACGAAATGGCATTTTGCTTGGTAAACTACTTAAATGATGAGTTATTAACTACAGATCCAAATATGATAAATTTACATGAAGTATACAATCAGTATATTAATTACTCAAATACAGCATCCCATTATAAGAAGATGTACTTTGATGCTAAAAAACAAGGTGAACAGGTAAAAGAAGCGAAAAATCAGCTTGAATTTGAAAAAAACAGGGATCAAGCACTAAAATGTAAAGCACAAATTATAGATCTGTTCAAAAAAAATACCGAATAAAATAAAGAAAAGTATAAATAAGTTAAGTAAGGTAGAAACATTATGAATATATCAGAGTTTGAAAAACCAGCTAATGAGAAATTAGCAAAAATTAACGAAGCACTTGACACATTATATGGGTTCAGAGTGTATGACACTATTGACATCAAAAAATTATATGATGTTAAAAAAGATCTTAAAACAAAGTTAGCAGAACTTGAAGCATCTTTACCATTCAATACAGCAAACACAAATCCAAAGTATATGAAGCATGTATTATTAGCAGAAGCAATTGATAACATGATTGAAGCAAAGAAAAAAGATCACGACAACGACGGTGATATTGATTCAGACGATTATATGGCGGCACGTGATAAAGCAATTAAAAAAGCAATGGGCAAAGATAAGAAAGATGAAAGTGTAAAAGAAGAACTTACTGATAAACAGAAAAAACTACCACCAGCATTGCAAAAAGCAATTGCTAAAAAACAAGGTGACAAACCAAAAGATAAAGTTGAAGAAAAAGTAAACTCATTAAAAGCTCTATTAGAACAAGAAGTTGAAAAAGCTGAAATAGTTATTGCGGCGAAAAGTCTTGTAGACGAATTACAAGATATGATTGAGCAAATGGGCAAAATGCAAAATGATGAATTAGGTGCAGTTGTTGATCAAATGTCATACCAATACGGTGCTGACAAGGCGGCTTCATTTAATCAAGCAGTTGCATCACAATTAGAAACTTTACTTGCTTCAATTAAATCAGCCAAAGAAGCAGTTAACAACGAAGTATTAGTTTTAACTGGCGAAGCACCTGCTCCAAGCGACATGGGTCCAGCTGATTCAGACTTAGGTGATATGGAAACTGATGCTGACGATGGTCAAGATTTAGAAGCTCCAGTAGATGATTTAACTGGTGGCGATGACTCAGCAAGTGGTCCAGAGGAAGATCCATTAGGTAGAGCCAAAAAGGCTTAACCAATGAAGATCTTTGAAGTCATAGGCGAAGACAAATACGTTGATCAATTAGACTCAGATATTAACTCTACAATTATTACAATGATGGCAAATGATGTTGATGAGATATCTATGTCAGATTTCCAAGAACAATTAAAAGGTTTAGGATCTGTAGTTGACGCAACAGCATTAAGATCATACTTACTTAAAAATGGAAAAATAAAATCAATTACTGGTGATAAAATCGTATTAGATACACCATCAAATAATCCAGCATTTAGCAAAAAAGATGATACAGCTGATCAAGTATCTAAAATGGCCACACAATCTGCTAAATCCAGCATTGACAAATAATTTTTTATTTGCTATAATAACAGAATGAATGAAACATTAACACCATCCAAATCTTTATTAGTTGAAAAATTTAAGTACGAACAATTTAAAAGAAAAAATCTTGATGGACAACGTTATTATGTAAACTCTAACGGTGATCCAGTTCCGTCAGTAACATCAATTTTATCTAAAACAAAAGACATGACGGCTCTTAATGCTTGGAAAAAAAGAGTAGGAGCCGCAGAAGCTCAACGTATTGTTACAGAGTCGGCAAATTTAGGTACAATCATGCACAAACATCTTGAATCATATATTGAAGGTGTGGAAAGACCTAAAGGAACTAATCAAGTATACGTACAGGCAAAAAATTTAAGTGAAACTGTGATTGAGCACGGGCTTAAAAATGTTGATGAAGTATGGGGTATTGAGACACATTTGGCGTTTCCAGGACTTTATGGAGGCACAGCAGATTTAATATGTGTACACGAAGGTGAACCTGCAATAGGTGACTTTAAAACATCACGCAAATTTAAGAAAAAAGAATGGATTGAAGATTATTTTATGCAGGCATCCGCATACGCACTAGCACATAATGAAGTATATGGTACAAATATACAAAAAGGAGTGATTTTTATGGTTACGCACGACAATGAATACCAGCAATTTGTGGTTGAAGGCGATGAATTTCAAACATTTACAAATAAGTGGCTTGATAGAGTTGAAACTTACTACAAAATGAATAAATAGTAGTATATTGGAGTAAGTCAAGTGGCAACAACATATACTAGAATTAAAAATAGACGTGGTTTAAGAGCAGATTTACCACAACCTTTAGCTGACGGTGAAATTGGTTTAGCAATTGATACACGTGAAGTTTATATTGGTACTGGTACACAAGATCTTCTTAATGCAGATGTACAAGTTAAGCCTTTTTTAGATGCACAAAAAGTAGTAGCAGATGATTTAGGAAACTTAACATCATCTTCTACGAACAATGGAATTTTAAATTTTAATACCACTGGAACAGAAGTTTTAAATCCCGCGGCAAATATTGCACTTGCATATTCTGGTAATTTTGGATTGCCAACAGGTCACCCGAAATTAAGTGGTGGACTAACTGAATCAGATATTGTTGTTACAAAATTTATTAATCAAGTACCAACAACATATGATCCATCACAATATGTATTATCATTTAGCGGAACAACTGCATACTTAAACTTCACTGGTTCTAACATTCCAGAAAGTGGTTCGAAAGTAGTTGTTTCTAAATGGACAAAAGAACAAGTTACAGAGCATCTTAGAGCTAGAGCAAATTGGTCAACAAGTTCAGGTGATGCTACATATAAAAAATATCAAGTAAATGATTTAGCCAACAATCAAGTATATGTTGATGTAACTACAGGAACTGGATTTGTACAGTTTGTAACCAACTCAGAAAAAACAGCATTATCAACAGCAAATGCAAGTGATAGTATTAACTTAATTGATGAACCAACAGCAATTAAACCAGCATCAACGTATGGAACTTTCTTAGGAGAGCATACAGCAGTTGGGCATACAGTAAGAGCAGTTGAAATAGATGCTAATTTAAAAATTGATTTGGATACACCTGAACAAGCAGTTAACCTTTCAAATTTTGTTAATAAAAAAAGAGGTCAATCTATATCAAGAGTAGCAAGTAATATTGAAATTTTTACAGAAGCAAGTTATCCACGATATTTGACTAATCAGTACGTAGCGTCAATGAAGAAAGCAACATTGACAAATAGTACTACAGACGTGATTTTAGAATATCCAGTTGCAGAAACTAATGTTTATAAAATTGACTATAGTTTGAAACTAGGATCTGAATTTAGAGCAGGAACAATTCATATTACAACTGATGGAACAGATACAGTAATCAACGATTCACACGTTGAAACTGCTTCAACATCAGATGTAACATTCTCAGCGGCATTAAGTAGTTCAAAATTGCAATTTAAATACACAAATGCAAATGCTTCAAATGCCAACCTATCATACAAGATAGAACGTTGGTTACAAGAGTAACCTTAGGTTGTTAACAGATTTTTTCTGTTAATATGAATTTAACTATTGCTTTTATCATGCAAGTGAAAGTATAATTAATATTATGCTGAATAAAAAGAAGTAAGGTATAGAGAGTATGAACGCAACAAAAAACCAAGAAGAAATTTTCATCATCAAAAGAGACGGACAACAGGAACCTTTAGATATCAATAAAGTTCACAAAATGACTGAGGCCGCTTGTGATGGGTTGTCAGGAGTTTCTTCTTCACTAGTGGAAATGAATTCTGGTCTACAGTTTTCCAATCAAATGACAACACAAGATATTCAAGAAGTCCTAATTAAGTCAGCAAACGATTTGATTACATTAGAAGCACCAAATTATCAATATGTAGCTTCAAGACTTTTATTGTTTACAATTAGAAAAGAAGTTTTTGGAAAACACATTGATCATCAGTATCAAGTTCCATTACAATTTTTGGTTGGTAGAAACATTGAAAAAGGTTTGTATGACCCAAACATTATGAAATGGTATAATGATGAAGAATTTAAAACATTAGATTCATACATAAAGCATGATAGAGATTATAATTTTACATACGCAGGTTTAAGGCAAGTAGCTGACAAATATCTTGTGCAAGATAGAAGCTCAGGTAAAGTATTTGAAACACCGCAGTATATGTATATGTTGATTGCGGCAACCTTATTTCATGATTATCCAAAAGAAACAAGAATGGGATATATCAAAAGATATTATGATGCTATTTCAAAATTTAAAATCAACATTCCTACTCCCGTTATGGCAGGAGTTCGTACACCATTAAAACAATATGCATCGTGTGTACTTGTTGATGTTGACGATACATTAGATTCTATTTTTTCATCAGACATGGCAATTGGTAGATACATTGCACAAAGAGCCGGCATTGGTATTAATGCAGGTAGAATACGTGGAATCAATTCACGTATTAGGGGAGGTGAAGTAGCACACACTGGTGTTGTCCCGTTTCTTAAAAAGTTCGAATCAACTGTGAGGTGTTGTACACAGAATGGAGTACGTGGTGGTAGTGCCACAGTCCATTTCCCTATTTGGCACCAAGAGATAGAAGACATACTTGTACTTAAAAACAATAAAGGTACAGAAGATAATAGAGTACGTAAACTTGATTACTCAATTCAAATGTCAAAAATATTTTATGAAAGATTTATTAAAGGTGGAGATATCACATTATTTTCACCACATGATGTACCTGGTTTGTATGAAGCATTTGGTACATCGAAATTTGATGCACTTTACAAAAAATACGAAAAAGATAATTCAATACCTAAAAAAACTATTCAAGCAAGAACACTTATTGGTGATGTATTGAAAGAACGTGCAGAAACCGGTCGTATATACATAATGAATATTGACCACACAAATGATCACAGTTCATTTCTTGATACTGTACGTATGTCTAACTTATGTCAAGAAATTACATTACCGACAGATCCTTTACAACACATTGATGGCAAAGGAGAAATTGCACTTTGTATTTTGTCAGCAATCAATGTTGGAGTAATTAAAGATATAAAAGAATTAGAAACATTATGTGATTTAAGTGTAAGAGGCTTAGAACAAATAATTGATCATCAAAAGTATCCTGTAAAGGCGGCAGAAATTTCAACAAAAGCAAGACGCTCATTGGGTATAGGATATATTGGACTTGCACATTATCTTGCAAAAAACAAAATGAAATATGAAGATAAAGAAGCATGGCAACTAGTAAATGAATTATCAGAAGCATTCCAATATTATTTGTTAAAAGCATCAAACACAATTGCAAAAGAAAAAGGTCCTTGTGATTACTTTAAGAAAACAAAATATTCAAAAGGTATTCTTCCAATTGATACGTATAAAAGAGATGTTGACACAATTGTATCTGCAAAATTAAAAATGGATTGGGAAGCATTAAGACGTGATATAGTAGAACACGGTATAAGACATTCAACACTATCAGCACAGATGCCAAGTGAATCATCTAGTGTTGTTGGAAACGCAACAAATGGTATTGAACCACCAAGAGGATATTTGTCAATTAAAAAATCTAAAAAAGGACCATTAAAGCAGATAGTACCACAGTATGAAACATATAAAAAGTATTATACATTGTTATGGGATATGCCAGGCAATGAAGGGTACATTAATGTTGTTGCGGCAATGCAAAAATACTTTGATCAAGCAATTAGTGGAAACTGGAGTTACAATCCATTACATTATGATAATAATGAAGTTCCAATGAGTGTGTTAACAAAAGATTTTTTAACAACATACAAACTTGGTTGGAAAACATCATATTATCAAAACACTTATGATTTCAAAGGTGAAGAACCAAATATAACAGATAACGAAAATACAATGACAATTGACGAAGCGGTTAATGGTCCTATAAAGAGAGCAGATTTTCAAGGTACTGATAAAGAATATGAAGAATATTGTGATTCATGTGCAATTTAATTTAAATAAGTATTGACAAGGTAGCAAAAGAGTATATAATAGAAATATGGCAAAGACAGTATTTAACAGAAATGAAATAGATTTTACCAAGGAGCCGATGTTTTTTGGGGAAGATCAGAGTGTGCAGAGATATGATGTTTTCAAATATCCTGCATTGGACAAACTTAACCAAACTATGCTTGGGTATTTTTGGAGACCTGAAGAAGTGAGTTTGCAAAAAGATAGATCAGACTATGCAACTTTCAGACCAGAACAAAAGCATATTTTTACTTCAAACTTGAAATATCAAACACTACTTGATTCAGTTCAAGGACGTGGACCGAGTTTGGCTTTTTTACCTTACGTATCAAATCCAGAATTAGAAGGTTGTATTGTTACTTGGGATTTCTTTGAAACAATCCACTCACGTTCATACACACATATTATGAAAAATGTGTATCCAGATCCAAGTGAAGTATTTGACACAATCTTAAATGATGAAGAAATTTTAAAGAGAGCTATATCAGTTACAGAAAACTATGATAGATTTTCTAAAATGGCTGAAGATTATTTTGTAAAAGGCAAAGGCGATATAATTGATGTTAAGAAACAATTGTATCTTGCAATGATAAATGTAAACATCTTAGAAGGTTTAAGATTCTATGTATCTTTTGCTTGTACTTTTGCATTTGGTGAATTAAAACTTATGGAAGGCTCTGCAAAAATTATTTCACTTATTGCTCGTGATGAAGCAACACACTTAAACTTGTCAACACAGGTTATTAAGAATTGGCAAAAAAATGATGATGCTGGAATGACAAAAGCAATGAAAGGCTTAGATAAACAAGTAGTTGAAATGTTCAAAAATTGTGTTGAAGAAGAAAAAGCATGGGCAAGACACTTATTCAAAGATGGTTCAATTATTGGTTTAAATGAAAAACTATTAGGCGACTATGTTGAATGGATTGCAAACAAAAGATTGAAAGCATTAGGATATGATCCTGTGTATGATCAATCTGCTAATGCAAATCCTTTACCGTGGACACAGCATTGGTTAAACTCAAGTGGTTTACAAGTTGCTCCACAAGAAACTGAAGTTGAAAGTTATATTATTGGCGGACTAAAACAAGACGTTGACGAAAAAACTTTTGAAAACTTTGAATTATAAATAAAAGTATGAATAACAAGTATGATTGGAGAGGAGTAGATATTACATACTCAGACAGGCATGGATATAGACTCACTCCAAAAAATACAAGAAGAAAACAATCGGAAAACAACAAAAAGAAGATAAAAAATGTTAAAACAGAAACTAAACAAGGATGACATTGTAGTATTTCGTACTGTTGGTAGCGATGAAGTGGTTGGTAAATTGATAGAAGAAACAGACACTTCTTACAAAGTATCAAAACCTTTGGCACTAGCAATGACCCAGCAAGGTGTTGGAATGACAGCATATATGATTATGGCTGATCCAGAAGCAACATTTGAGTTTTTAAAAAGCACAATAATTACAGCAGTTTTGGCAAATAAACAAGCCAAAGACGCATATACACAAAGTACATCAAAACTTGTTACTCCTAGCACACCATCAATAGTTACGTAATAAATACTATTATAATAGGAGAAATAAAATGCCAAATGTAGCAAGAATAGGTGACGTAGTTACGAATCATCCACCATGTGATAATCCACATTGTCAAACTGGATCTCCTGATGTATTAGCAAATAATATTGCTGTACACAGAGTTGGTGATTCAAACACAGACCATGGTTATATTTTATGTATACCTCACTCTACAGTTTTAGATACTGGATCCCCTGATGTTTATGTAAACAATCAACCAGTTGGTAGAATTGGAGATTCTTACTCATGTGGCGTTAAAGTAAATGCTGGATCACCAAACGTGATAGCAAATAGTTAGGAATAAAAATGGCACAAACAATATTACCAGGTGAAGATCAAGGAATATTTAAAGATTTTGATGGAACAGCAATTAGCCAAAGTCTTGGCCCAATAGCAAAAGATGCCTTACAAAAAGGATTATTTGATGTTAAGGATGGAAAAGATCTTTGGGGCAATGATATTAAGACAATGTCGGCTTTTAAAAATCCTCACTCAGAAACCATATCACAAATAAAAGATAAGTTATATGATGGTAACGGTAATGGTTGGGTTGGTATTAATAATTTACCTGCAGGTTGGGATGATCCAAATGTGGCATCTAGAGCAACAGTAGATGGTAGTATACTTGGTGCAGGAGAACCGTCAAGAAAGTTAACCGATACAGAAATTGATCAAATGAAAAAAGTTGATGGTATACTAAATGATTTTAACAAACACACAGATATACAAAGTGGAGTTAATCAAACTGATTACGGACAATCAAATCCTTTTAGTTATTTAGGAGTATCTGGTGGTCCATCATTTAGTTTACCAAATGGACATTTACCAAGACCGATTGGACAAATGTTATCAATTGGTCAAGGTATAAATGCACTCAACACATCACTAGGTGCCGCGGCCGCAGTTGGAACAGGACCGTGTGCATTTATCGATGATATATTTGGTGCTTTGTCAAAAGGTGCAGGAATATTAGGACAAATACTTGGCGCTATTGGTCAAGTATTAGGACTACTAAATTTAGTTATGGGCATAGTAGGATTTGTAATGCAGTTAGCACAAATGATATTAGCAGACTTGGCTAATTTAGCATCAGCATTAACAAGACTTGCCAACGCCGCAATTGCAGGATTACTAGACGGGTTAATGAGTGATCCATGCATGAGACATTTAATTACAGCAGGTATTGCCGGGTTTGGTTTATTACAGACAATAAAGAATTTATCATAAAATGATTAACACAATAATACTATGTGCGATACCCCAAGAAGTCGAAGGATTACACTATACTGATATTTTTTTTACAGGTGTTGGAAAAATCAATGCCGCGGCAACAACAGAACATATCATAAAAGAGTATAAGCCAAATTTAATTATAAATTATGGCACAGCAGGATCTCTAAATTCTGATGTAAAAGGTTTAGTAAAAGTTACAGGTTTTGTAGATAGAGATATGGACGCAAGGCCTTTAAATTTTAAACTTGGACAAACACCATATGAAAAAGATATCATGCTAGGTACATCTGAAGTTGTTTGTGGCACCGGAGACACTTTTGCCACAGAAAAGCCAAAAATAAATTGTGATATTGTGGATATGGAAGCATACGCCATAGCAAAAATTTGTAAGAAACATAAAGTTGATTTTTTATGTTACAAATATATTTCTGATTCAGCTGATAGTAATGCATCAGATGACTGGGCAAAAAATGTTGCCAAAGGTTGTAAACAGTTTAGAGAAGAAATACTAGATAATTTATCTCAACCATTGATAACATAAGTAACACATACGGAGAGGTGGCTGAGCGGTTGAAAGCACCGGTCTTGAAAACCGGCAAAGGGGCAACTCTTTCGTGAGTTCGAATCTCACCCTCTCCGCCAGAAATAAAAGTATATAATAACAACATTTAATATATAAATATTTGCATCATGATAGAACAACTAGAAAAAATATTGCAAAGAAGGTCAACTGTTAAAGATTTCGATGGAAATCCAATAAATTCAGATCATATAACAAAAATCACAGAAGCCGTAAGCAAAACACCATCATGTAATAATAGATACAACTTTAAAGTTAAAGTGCTAGGGCAACAACTAAATCATAGAAAAACAAAACTTGATTTATACGATTATGTTTGTACAGTATCTAAACAAAATGTTAGATATAATGATGATAACGATGAAATGGTAATTCGTAGTCCTAGATCATACAATGAAGCACGTGATTGGCATAGCAAAGGAATATTGTCATCAAAAATTAACGGTCAAACATTAGCCCCTTTAGTTTTGGTTTGGTATTTTACTGACGGAGATCCAATTGATAATGATTATTTAGACGTTGGGTTATCTTGTTGGAATACTGTACTTACAGCAGAACTGTTAGGAATACAAACTGGATTTTGTGCTTGTTTTGACAAAAATTATTTGAAAGATTTTTTAGGCATTGAAGGTGAACCAGCTGTCATGGCAGGATTTGGTTTTTCCCAATCTACAATAACTAATCATGAAAAACATCAAGATAATCCAAGACCATCTACATCAGATATAATTGTTTAAGTCTTGACTAACATAGGTATTTGTAGTATTATATCATTATGACATACATAGTAAAAGATGAATGTATAAAGTGTAAACATACAGACTGTGTGGAAGTCTGCCCCGTAGATTGTTTTTACGAAGGAGAAAATTTTTTAGCAATAAATCCGGAAGAGTGTATTGATTGTGGTGTGTGCGAACCAGAGTGTCCGGTTGACGCAATTGTGGCAGATTCTGATCCAAATATTGCGAAAAGTGAATTGGACTATTGGATACACATAAATACTGAGTATAGTAAGAAATGGCCGAACATAACAAAAAAGAAAGATGCGTTACCAGAAGCAGAAGAATATGGTCCAGCTAACATGCCAGACCAAAAATCTAAAAGAGATCTTCTGTCTGAAAATCCTGGAACAGGAGATGAATAGATGAGCGAAAAAGACAAAACAAAATTAAACAAACCTTTGAGTCAAAACATGAATGAACGTATTGATGTTGACATGGAAAAATTAAGGCAACATCATGTAATGGTAGCAACACCTTGTTATGGGGGTATGGTTGGTGAACCATACTTAAAAGCCATGACAGGTTTATCAATACTTTTTAAACATTATGGATTGAACTTTACACTTGCAACTCTTTCAAATGAAAGTCTTGTTACAAGAGCACGTAATACATTATTAGCAATGTTTTTACAAAATCCAAACTATACTCATCTATTGTTTATAGATGCTGATATAGGATTTATACCACAAGACGTTGTAAAATTATTACATAGAGATAAAGATATTGTAACAGGTGCTTATCCTAAGAAGTCAATTAACTGGCCAGCAGTTCATGGTGTAGCAATGGAACAAAAACCAGAAGACCCTTTGGAACTTGCAAAGTTTCAAGCATCATATGTTTTGAATATTAAACGTGACCATATGGAAACACATGAAATTCCTTTAGTGGAAGGGTTGATACCTGTACTAGATGCTGGTACCGGTTTTATGATGATCAAACGTCAAGTAATTGACAGAATGGTTAAACAATATCCTGAAACTAGATATACAAATGATCTTAATACAGATCCTTCTTTGAATCCATATTTTTATGCATTATTTGATACAATGATTGATCCTGACACAAATAGATATCTATCAGAAGATTATACATTTTGTAGACGTTGGCAAAAAATGGATGGAGAAATTTGGATGGATCCTTCCATTAATTTAGATCATTATGGATCTTATCAATTCCAAGGAAATATTGCAGAACAGTTTACTTTGATCAAAAAAGACGATTGATCTAAATTTACTTTTATGTTACAATAAACTATGGCGTTATTAGAAGATATCAAACGATGGTTTTCAACAACTGCAACTGATCCTTTATCAGTTGGTGATCAAATATTGTATGACAGTTTTACCCATTTACAAAACTTTGTAGAATATAACCTAGCACAAATATATACTAACAATAGTGACAACACATACAAAAGTCGTGAAAAAGGTTTGCAGGGTATTGAATGGTTAATATCGCAAAAGTCTAAAGATCCAATATACCAAGCGGCACTTAATGAAATAAAAGTATTATATGTTTGGTGGGTAGACTTAAGAACACAACGAACTCAACCATTTCAAAATACAACTTACGATATGTTTAAAGATGAATGGTTAACACAAACAGAAGAAGAAAATTCAGAATACAAAGAATTTATGGATAAGTGCAGACATTCAGAAAAATTAAGGAATTTGTACAATACAGAAGATACAAAAATGCTGTTAAGATTAATTCAAATAAGAAATTATCTGTAATTGATAAATAACACGAGCAGGAAAGAACAACATGAGTAATAAAAAAACGTTTAAGTTAACTAACCAACAAATAGTAGATGCATTAGCTCAGTATCTTTATGATACTGGAGAAATAACCAATAGTGAAACAACTGGAAATTTAGTTTATGAACTATCGGAAGACAAAGGTGCAACTGTAATTATAACGATAAATGAAGATGAAAATGTCGAGTTAGTAAAAATTAAAGACAACAATAAAGAATAATAAAAATGGATAACCTAGAAAAATTAAAAAGTGAACATAATAAATTGCATACAGCAATAGAAAAAGCATTAGATCAAAATCCAGTCGATGAATCAAAATTATCCGCAATGAAAAAGCACAAACTTTGGCTCAAAGATAAAATTACAAATATCGAAAAAGATCAAGAATTGACAAATACATTTTAATCATGTTTATCCCAGATTATTTAGGTGACGATCAGTGGTCACTTCAAAGCATTAACACAAAGCACTATAAGTTAAAAGGACTGCTAAAAGCAGAAGATTGTTCTTATGAAAATATTTTGAAAAAACATTACACACCATGGGTTGAATTAGATATAAGTTATAGTTGGCAAACATGGTTAGCCGAAGCTCAACGTGTAGACGAGTTGGGATTATTTGTACCACATAGAGAAGATTATGGTAAAGGTTGGAGAAGTTTTGTTTTACATGGATCCGGAGAAGGCGAAACAAAAAAAGATGATGGTGAAATGTTTTGGCAAGAATCTGCTCTTCAAAACTGTCCATCAATGGTGCAATGGATCAAACATACATTTGCTAGAGATTTAAATTTAAAAGGTAACTTCGAAAGAGTTAGAATAATGGCATTGGATCCTGGAGGCTATATTGAAATCCATAGAGATAATGAAAAAGAGATACACGATGTTGGCCCAATAAATTTAGCAATAAATAATCCAGTTGGATGTCAGTTCATAATGTTTTATCCTAATTCATTTGATAAGACAAAATTAACTGATGAAGATTATATTGGTAAAGTTCCTTTCGCTGAAGGTAGAGCAATTCAGTTAGATGTAGGAAATTATCATGCAGTCAGAAACAACAGTAAAGAAACAAGATATCATATAATTGTACATGGAAACTTTTGGCCAGATGAAAAAACAAAAAGTTTGTATGATTCAAGTATGAGAAACACAATAGGTAATATAAAAACTTATGCACGAGTATAAATGTAAAATATTAAGGGTAGTTGACGGAGATACAGTTGACGTTGACATTGATTTGGGATTTGGAATCTGGATGCACAAAGAACGTGTAAGATTATTAGGTATAGACACTCCTGAATCAAGAACAAGAGATAAAGAAGAAAAACGTTTTGGGTTATTATCCAAACAGTTTGTTAAAGATCATTATCCGGTCGGTAGCACAGCAATACTTCGAACCCATAAAGATAAAACAGGAAAATTTGGCCGAATATTAGGAGAACTAGTTTGGGAGAATACAACTATTAATAAAATAATGGTTGACGAACACTATGCAGTATTATATAATGGACAAAGTAAAGATGCTATTGCAGATCAGCATTTAAAGAACCGTAAAAGGTTATTAGAAGCTGGGAAGATATAGGAGACTATAAATAATAGTAGTATATAATTGAATGCCTAGTTTAGACTTACATGGATATTATATACAAGATGCTTGGAGAGAATTTACGAGGTTCGTTCATGATAACAAGCATCAAGGTCTTAAGTATGTTACTGTTATTACAGGACAAGGTAAGATCAAAGAAGAATTTGAACTGTGGGTTGAAGCAAACGACAGTTTAAAAAAATGTGAGTTACTGCCTACAAACGGTGCTTACAAAGTATACTACAATAAGGAGTACAAATGAGTACAGGTAAATTAAAATGGTATAATGCGGCAAAAGGATTTGGCTTCATAGTACCAGATGAAGGTGGCAATGATGTGTTCGTTCATGTTTCTGCATTTAAAGAAGCAAAGATCACAAAAATCGACCAAGGACAAGCAATGGAATATGTAATTGCTGACCACAATGGTAAACCAGTTGCAACACAATTAAAAGTGTTAAGTGAAGCGACTGCTGAAGAAACACCTGCTGAATCATCAACTGAATCAGCATAATATATAACCTTGGAGGTTTATGGCAAAAGAAGTAACTGGCACTCTGAAACTAGTTATTGAGGCCGGACAGGCAAAACCTGCTCCGCCAGTAGGCCCGGCACTTGGGCAACGTGGTATACAGATAATGGACTTCTGTAAGAAGTTCAACGATAAAACAAAAGGCATGGAAGGTCCAATTCCCTGCCTAATCACAGTTTACAAAGATAAAAGTTTTACATTTGTTCTTAAAAAACCACCTGTTACATATTTCATACTAAAAGCAGTTGGTTTGAAAAAGGGTGGTAGAACACCTGGTCGTAATACGATTAAGTACATCACTAGAGAGCAAATTAGAAAAATAGCCGAAGAGAAAATGGAAGATATGAATGCTTTTACTGTAGAACAAGCAATGAAACAAGTAGAAGGTTCGTGTAGATCTATGAGTATTGCTGTCAAAGAATAGTTATAGCAAAAACGCATATCAGCCTTGCATAGAAAACAATTGAAATCTGTATTTTTTGCATTATATTATATATAAATATCTACGGTGAACGCACCAGATATCACAACATTAAAGGAGAACATCATGTGGTCCTATACTGATGAAGAATAGGAAATGATTAGTAACCCAAAGAAGAAGTAAGGAATAGAAAGAATAAATGGAAGCAATATTTAGAATATGGGAAGTGTTGTTTACAACACCTGCCCACAAAGACAAAGACCCGCTATGGCAATTAGCACAGACAGAGTACAGAGATAACCCTGTGTACGCATATGAGAGATTGAAACAAGGATTAAGACCGTAATGATTAAACGTATATTAAAAGCAATATTTGGAACAGGAATGTCAGCAGAAGAAAAATATCTATCAAAATCAGTAGATCATCAAGATCTAGAAAGAAGACAACGTGAGCTTGATAGAAGACATCTTGGTGCTGGACAATTTAAGTTTTTATACAACAGATTTTATCTCTAAAAAGAAGCCTATAACCGGCCGCTTTTGAGATGAAAAATATAAGT
>CEUJ01181006.1_pt1 | contig 25066 bp, 22 predicted proteins | sample 361531 | NCBI WGS metagenome assembly CEUJ01 (sample SAMEA2622842, study PRJEB7988) | marine metagenome | biome: marine biome (ENVO:00000447); feature: marine epipelagic mixed layer (ENVO:xxxxxxxxx); material: "saline water (ENVO:00002010), including plankton (ENVO:xxxxxxxx)" | depth 140 m | reverse complement strand
ATTTATTTTTTTATTAACAACTATTGATGCTGTAAACATTACAATCATGGCTGTCAGGCTTCTAACAATTGAAGCAGTAAATATATTACTTTCAATTAATGCTTTATCATTAAAAAATACAGCGCTTCCCCATAAAAATCCTGTAAGAATTGCTCCAAAAACTCCTAGTATGTTAATTTTGCTTTTAGAAAAAAAACTTCTAATATTTAGTATGAAAATACTAAATATTATTAAGCATGCTCCAATAATAAATAAAATATCAAAGGATATAGAATTAACTAGGTAATCATAACTAGATGCAGTTAATACGTTAACCGCTGCGCAAACGGTTAGGGCAATTCCAATAGAAGTTTTTGATAAAGAAAAAATATAGATCATTGTTCCAGTTGAGCTGAGAGTAGCAGCAATAATAAAATTTATTATTATAGAACTTGAATTACCTGATAGTGTATCTTGCCAATTATAAAGTAAGCTAATGATTATTAACATAATCATTATGGAAAACAAACCTTCATAGAAAGGAATAGAGAAGAAATTTCGAGTGTTAATTTTCTTTATAAAAATTCCTGCACCCGAAAAAGTTATTGCAGATATTAATGCCCCAAATTGATAGAAATTTTCCATAAACTCTATTCTACATTTGAAATAATTTTTTTGTATCATTGTTGGATAATAAAAATAAGATTTCGGGAGAAATTATGAGTTATAAATGTATAAAATGTGATTCTGTAGAATTTGTTGAAGGTAAAATTAGGGCAACTGGTTCAGGCATATCTAGATTTTTAAACTTACAAAATAATCTTTTTATAACTGTTAGCTGTGCTAAATGCGGTTATACAGAATTATATAAACGAAAAACGGGCAAGCTAGGTACTGTTGTTGATTTATTTACTAACTAGCATTTCTATATATTAATATTGCTAATATTAATATTGCCCATATAATCATTCTGTATTTAAATTTAATCATACTAATTTCCTGGTGACTCTAAAAAAATATTTATACCCATATCGAGGTATTTGTTTCGTTCCTTTTTGGAATTTCTTACCATAAGTTTTATTCCAGATTTATCACATTCATTCAGTGCATATTCTAAAGCTTTTTGATTTGATACTGAAAGAGGGTGATTTTTATTCGCTTGTCTATCTACTTCTAAATCATTTGGACCCCATGAGACACAATCAACTCCCTTTATAGAAAAATTTTTAATATTTTCTATTGCATTTATTGATTCGATTTGAAGCATAAGAACACCAAATTCATTCCACCATTTCATATATTCATTTCTTACGTCTAAGTTCGCAGGAAAAACAAGATGTTTTTCCTCCACTCCTACTCTAAATTCTCCTCCCCAACTTCTTTTTCCTTCTGGAGGATAATAAAAATTATCAATAGCATCTTTGACTGTCGTTATTTCTTCTGTTTGGGGGATTTCAATTATTGATGGACCTAAGTCTAACAAATTTCCAATTAAATAAGTAATTTTTGAGTGTTTGATTCTAAAATGTACAGGTATTGGTAAAGTATGAGCATATTCACAAATTTTAGCTAGTCTAGATTCTTCAAAAGGACTGTGTTGAGAATCTATAGATATAAAGTCATAGCTATCATAAGACAGAGCTTCATCAATCTGATTTATATCTGCATTCCATGGAATTCGTACTCCTATAGTAATAGAATTATTGCGAATTTTTTCTTTTAAGTTTTTTATTTTAGACAAATGATACTCCGCAGATGTATTGTATACACAATTATAATGTATAATTTATTTTTATGATCTTGAGAATAATAATTATATCTTTATTTAGTCTGATAATATTATCATCAGTTAATTTTCTTATTAGGAAAAACAAAGATTCAAAATATACATCTAAAACTGCTTTTCCATGGATAATAACTACAATAAGTTTACTAGTTATATTTATTGCATTAATTAACGAATGTAGTTAGCGTATTTATTTTTTTTTATTGCTTTTACTAAGTTCTATATATGAGTATGCAGCACCGGACATTAATATTGTCACAATGAAGAATAAAACTGTTACTGTTAAAGCACTATTCATCTAATTTTCTCTCTAGTGCACTACCAAGGCTTATAATTGATGGAACCCAAATTCCAACAAATATTGCTTCTAATTTGGCATCATCAGCAAAAAACCAAAGTGCTACAGAAATCAAAAAAGATAAAAATGCAGAAACCATATATAACCATGTAAAGCTAGTAAAATTTTTCATTTTTTTCTCCTAGATTAAAATATAAAGTTTTTAAATTTTATACAATAATTATAAAAAATGCTGTTAAGAAATTATTAATTTTATGATTATTTTGTTTGATAATAACTGTGTAGTATGCAGATCTTTCAAAAATTGGGTAATTAGAAGAGATAAAAAAAAAGTGTTGAGGTTCATACCAAATGATTTTGAATCGATTAAAATTAATAAAATAGAAATAAATTTTGAATTTCCGATTAACACAATTATCTGTATTGACGAGAATAAGCCTTACAAAGGTTCAAGGGCAATATTTCTAACAATATCAAAAACTGGAGGATTTCTAGGAATTATTTCAAAAGTTCTTGCGACTCCTATTTTTGGTTATTTGCTTCAACCTCCATATTTAATTTTTGCGAAAAACAGAGGTAAATTTGCTCGATTTTTTGATGGTTAGAATATATATTTTAATGAAATAAGGAGAATCGAATGACTTCAGAATTCTTAAAAAAAAGATTAAATAGAATCGATTTATTTTTACAAAAAAATTATATAGACAAGGGAAAAATTCCCGGTGCTCAAATACTTGTCGCAAAGAATGGAAAGGTTGAACATTTTTCTAATCTTGGACTTATTGATGTTGCTAAGGATAAACCTGTAGAAAAAGATTCCATATTTCGTATAGCATCTATGACAAAGCCGATAACAAGTGTTGCTTTGATGATGTTATATGAGCAAGGAAGGTTCCAACTTAATGAACCAATCAGCAATTTTATTCCAGAATGGTCTGAACCTAGAGTTTATGATAATGGAAACTATCCCAATATAGAAACTAAACCTGCAAAAAGGGAGATTTCGTTTCGAGATTTACTTTCCCATCAATCAGGATTATCTTATGGACGAGATCAAAATGATCCAGTAGATTTACTATATCAAAAAGAGATCAAGCCGGAGTATTTAGGTCCATTTAGATCTGTTGCTTCTTCATTATTCAGTTCAAGAAATAAGGATACAGATATAGAACATAAGCCAAATTTGTCTGATTTTTCCAAAAAATTGTCAGAAATCCCTTTATTATATTCTCCTGGGGAGAGGTGGAATTACTCTTATTCGACAGATTTATGTGGATACTTAGTTGAAGTTATTTCTGGTAAAAAGTTTGAAAACTATTTGAGTGAAAATATTTTTGAACCTTTAGAAATGAAAGATACTTCTTTTTCTGTTTTAGGAGAAAAAATTCCTAGATTTGCTTCTTCATATAGAGCAGATATCAATAATAAATTTTTATTGTGGGATGATAATGAAAAAAGTAATTTTACACAAGAACAATATATATGTTTAGGAGGAGCAGGATTAGTATCAACTTCATTAGATTATTTTAACTTTTCTCAAATGTTGCTAGATGGGGGGAAATTTAAGAAAGAAAGATTTTTAAGTAAAAAAACGGTGGAATTTATGACATCTAACCATCTGAGTAAAGGGAAATTTCTATCAGATATGGCATTGTCAGGTAAATGGACTGAGACAACTTTTGATGGGGTAGGGTTTGGTTTAGGATTTTCAGTCGTTATGGATACTATTAGTCATCAAGTTCCAGGGTCGAATGGTACTTATGCATGGGGTGGAGCACTTAATACAGCTTTTTGGGTAGATCCTATAGAGAAAATTGTTGTTGTATTTATGACGCAATTATATCCATCGGATAAGTACCCAATTCGTCGTGAATTACAAATATTAGTAAACTCAGCATTAAATATCTAGCATATCTTAATACTTAAGATTTTCATTTGTAATACTATCATTAGTAATTTTTACATTAGAAGGTCTACCAGAGAAAAAAAGTAGTAATTCTATTGGAGTACCAATAATTTTTGAATCGCTATTTGAAATTTTATTAATTTTTTTTCCATAAAAGCCTCTGGACAATGTCATATTATATTCATCATTAAAAATTATTTTTATATTTTTCAAGTGTTTTAATTTTTTATTCTGAAAAGAAGATAGTAATTTTACACATTCCCAAAGTATATAATTGTCATGATTAACAGTTCGATTAAGCCCTAATGGTCTTATAATATCTTCTGTATGAATAACTTCTTCTATGAGGTTAAACTTCATTCCCGTAATTCCGAACATAGATCTAACAGGGTTTCTTTTTTTTGATAATCTCATTACAGCGTCATCTATCCCTAAAGAAGTCATTCGTTTTTGCCAATTAATCATTGAAGAAGTAATAAGTCTTCGTTCAAAAAAAAGTTCGAATATTAGTTTAGGTATAGACCTCCAACCCAAAGATATAGGTAATCTGTCCAGTAACATAATATGATTTACTACTTCACCAACAGACCAACCACCACATAAACTTTCTTTATTCCATTCGTTCTTAGATAATTTTCTGACTACTGAGATTAAGAAATTTCTTTCATTATCTATACAAGTCTTAAAACTATTTTTTTCTTTCTTCATACATTTAATTATATCTTCATGAGTGAATAATTTGATATATTATTCTTTTAATAATAATTACTAAAATTAAGGTAAAACAATGATTCATGAATTTCGAATATATGACATAAAACCTGGAACATTAGAAAAATATTATGATTCTACTGGTGCAATGATAAAAAAAAGACTAGAGTATTCTCCATTAGTTGGATATTTTCATACAGAAATAGGACCTCTGAACAGAGTTTTGCATATATGGGAGTATGAAGATCTTAATCATAGAGCTAAAATTAGATCTCAGGTTGTTAAAGACGGAATTTGGCCTCCACAAAATAACCCTATTTTACTTAATCAACAAGTTGATATATTTTTCCCTGCTCCTTTTATGCCTAAATTTGATAGAAATCGTAATATTGGCCCAATATTTGAACTAAGACTTTATAAATATCCTCCAGGTACCATACCTTTGGTGATTGATGTTTGGAGTGAAAAAATAGAATCTAGGATGACATTGTGTCCCCCTGTTGGTATATGGTATTCAGAGCTTGGGGGAGTTAATCAGTGGGCGCATATGTGGGCTTATGAAAGTTTCGAGCATAGAATTGAAGCAAGAAAGCAATTTCAATCTATTGGATGGCCTCCAGATTCATCGGTTTCTCCTGTAAGTATGCAAAATATGATAATGCTGGCAGCAAAGTTTTCACCAATACAATAAAATGTATCAGTATAAAATTTTTGAGACTTCACTTGGATGGGTAGGGATTATTTCAAGCTCCAAAGGGCTAGTAAAATCATGTTTGCCTAAGAAAAATTTTAATGAAGTTATGAAATTTATAGAGAATCAAGAATTTAGGATAAATAAAACAGAAAAATTAGAAAAATTATCAAAAACAGTTATTCAGTATTTTGATGGAATAAAGATCAATTTACAAAATATACAAATAGACTACCATAATAGTGGAAGTTTTATAAACTTTTGGGAAACTTGTAGAAAAATTCCATTTGGAGAAACAAGAAGTTATAAGTGGTTGGCAAATAATTCAAAAAAACCCAAAGCTTATAGATATGCAGGATTATCCATGTCTAAAAATCCTCTACCATTATTTATTCCATGTCACAGAGTGATTAGTTCAGATGGAAATATTGGAGGCTTTCAAGGAGGAAGTATTATGAAAAAGAAATTGATTGAACTAGAAAAAAATAATACTATTTCCTAGATTCTTGACCAGTTAAAGATTTAATTCTTTCAAAAAAAATACTTGACCCATCTACAAGATGCGGAATCTCAAGTTGAACTGTATTTTCATTATTATTTTGAGATTCAATTTCTAAAATCACTTTTCGATTACCAGGCGAAAAAGCGCATGCATCAAATATTTCTTCAATATTTTTTTCATCATATGATTTATTTCCAGTATCTTTTATTTTGATATGAATGTCTTCTTCTACTGCTTTATCTAAAGGGGTATCTTGAATAATGTTTTCTTTATTAATGGCACCTACTTGATCATTAATAGTAGGTTTTGGTTCATTGTATGAGTTGAAATTTGTTATATTCTCTTTTTCCAAAATAGGACTTTCATTTTTTTCAATTTTATTTAGTTCATAAATATTATACTCCTCTACATGTATTGTAAGTTGATTAAATCTATCTTTTACAACTCCAGTTATAGAGATAAAATTCCCCTTGATCCAAGCTTCAGGATTTTTCTCTAGAATGTTTGGCCATACAATCAACTCAATATTCCCATCGAGAAGAGATAAATCTACAGATAAAAATTTTTCATTATTCTTTTTGAATAATTCTCTTATTTCATTTACTTGTCCAATAATTGCTTTTTTTTGGTTAATCATATCGTTACTTAGGTCAGAGGCATAAACTAAAACATTTTCTGGTTGAGTTTTCATCTCTTTAGAAAAAGGACTTTCTGTGAATTCTATTCCAAGTAATTCTCTTTCCCATAAAACTTTTTCTTGGTCATCTGTCTTTACAATATTTTCTATATCAATATTTGCAGTAGGGGTTGGCACTGATTGCCCAAGCATATCAAACATAGATGTTTGACCGCTTTCTTTTAGTTTTGTTTGTGTTTGATTTAAGGAAATTATTTTACTTATCGAATTAAGTATATTTGTTCGATCACCAAAAGCATCAAATGCTCCAACTTTAACCAAACTTTCCAATACTCTTCTATTCATAAATTTCGAATCTATTCTTTTACATATGTCGTCGAAAGTAAAAAATTTTCCTTCAGAGTCTCTAGCTTCTACCATTGATTCCACAGCTATGTTGCCTACATTTTTTACAGCAGAAAGCCCAAATCTGATACAGGTAGTGCCTTGGTTATTTTTTTCTATTGAAAATTTAGAGTACGAAGAATTAATGTCTGGTGGTAAAATATCAATACCTAGTTTGTTAGCTTCTCTCACTGCTTGTCCTATCTTATCTGGATTACCGATAGAAGAATCTAGGATTGCTGTCATATACTCGTTTGGATAGTTAGACTTGAAGTAAGCCGTCCAGTAAGCAATGTAAGCATAAGAAATAGCATGTGCCTTATTAAATCCGTATCCAGCAAATGGAGTAATTAAGTCAAAAACTTTATTTGCTTGTTCATGCGTATAATTTTTTTCCATAGCACCATTAATAAATTTTTCTTTTTCTTTTTCCATAACTTCAGGGATTTTTTTCCCCATTGCTTTACGTAGAATATCTGCTTCACCAAGCGTATATCCTCCAAATGCTTGTGCAATTAACATTACTTGATCCTGATAAACTATCACTCCATAAGTAGACTCTAATAGATCTTTAAGATCATCATGTGGATAAGTGATCTTTGCTTTTCCGTGCTTTGCATCAATAAAAGTATCTATTTCATCCATTGGTCCAGGCCTATACAATGCAATCATAGCTGCAATATCGTTTATCGATTTAGGTTTTAACTCTTTTATGTTTTTTCTCATTCCTTGAGATTCGAGTTGAAATATGCCAAATGTATTACCCGCACTAAGAATATCGAATGCTTTGTCATTATCAAGCGGCAATGAGTAGACGTTAATCTTTTCTCCAGTGTTTTTATGAATTTGATTAACACATTTATCTATAATTGATAAGTTAGCCAAACCTAAGAAATCCATTTTTAGTAATCCTACATCAGCAACAGGATTCATAGAATATTGAGTTGTTGGAGTAGAATTTTCTTGATTTTTATCTCTGGTAGATCTCTGCAAAGGTACAAAGTTTGTCAATGGCTCTTCAGAGATAACTATCGCAGCTGCGTGAGTACTTGCATGCCTTACAGACCCTTCGACTCTTGTGGCCATATTATATAAATTTTTTGCATCAACATTAGTATCGATTTCAGACTGCAGTTCTTTTGATTCACTCACAGCTTCTTTTAAGTTAATTCCTAAAGTCATAGGGACCATTTTAGCCATTTTATCTGAAAGACTTAATGGCAATCCCATTGCTCTAGCTGTATCTCTTATAGCTGCTTTTGCACCTAAGGTTCCAAACGTGATAATTTGCGCAACATGATCCCTCCCATAATGGTCAATACAATATTTTATTACTTCTTCTCTTTTATCATCTGCAAAGTCCATATCAATATCGGGCATTTCTCTTCTTTCAAGGTTAAGAAATCTTTCAAAAAATAAATCATATTTCATTGGATCTATTTGAGTTACTTCTAAGCAATAAAGTACTAAACTTGATGCAGCTGAACCTCTTACGGCTGATAGTATTTTTTTCTCATTTACAAAATTAAAAATGTCCCAACAAACTAAAAAATAATCTGCAAAATTTGTTTCTTCTATTATTCCAAGTTCATAATCAAGTCTTTCTATTAGTTTGTTTTCAGGATTTGTATACCTTTTTCTTAATCCTTTGTAACTAAGCTCTTTCAAATATTCGAATGAGGATTTATTGCTTGAAGTAGGAAATTTTGGCAGATGATTAACACCGAATTCAAGATTCAAATCAACAGAGTCATAAATATTAATAGTATTTTCCAGTGCTTCTGGAAGATTATTCCATTCTTCATACATTTCTTCAGTGCTTTTTATGTAATATGAATGATCTTCCATATGGAATCTTTTTGAATCATTGATATTTGAATTTGTTTGTATGCATGTCAAAATATCTTGAGCTTCATGTTGATCTTTTGTGACATAATGAGAGTCATTTGTAATAACTGCAGGTATTCCTGTTTTTTGGCTAAGTTCTATTAGTTTATTATTTATTTTTTCTTGATTTGGTACAAAATTGTGATTCATAATTTCAAGATAATAATTATCCTGAAAAACATTTGAGTACCATTCGATTGTCTCTAAGATCTCTTCATCTGAATCTTGAATAATTTTTTTTGGTAATTCTCCTGATGGGCAACCTGACAAAACAATAATACCATCAGAATATTTTGCCAATAATTCTCTATCCATCCGAGGTCTGTAGTAAAAACCGTATAAATGAGATTCAGATGCTAGGTTAATAAGATTTTTATACCCAATTTTATTTTGTGCTAAAAGAGTTATATGATAGGGAGATCTTTCATTTGGATTTCTTTCTTCTTTTTTTTTTAAAGCAACATAACCTTCTAAACCTATTATAGGTTTTATACTTTCATTTTTTGAGTGTTTATAAAAATCTATTGCAGCATGAAGGTTTCCGTGATCTGTGATTGCTAAACCAGGTTGGCCAAGTTCCTTTGTTCTTCTGACCATCTCAGGTATTCTGCTAAATCCATCTAGTAGAGAAAATTCAGAATGATTATGTAAATGAACAAAATTTTTCAAGTCTATTTTTTTTTATATTTGTTTAGGTAAAATAATGATTAATGAAATTATATTTTATTTTTATTATAATAATTGCTCTTTTTGATAAAAAAAATACAATTTGGAGTATTTTATACTTTTTTTCTATATACCACCTAATTTTTAATAAAATTATATAATAGTAGTTAATATGAATAATTTAAGCGAAAAAAATAATAATCAAAAAATACTCGTTGTTGATGATGAACATATGTCAGACTTAATGAGATCAGTCTTGAGAAGGCTAGAGATAGATGGTTTTAAGACTATTGTTGTAAAGCCTAAAGGTACAATGGGTACAGGTGATGAATATGAAATTCAAACTCTTTTTGCATTAGAGGAGTACCATCCTGACGCTATACTTCTAGATGTTAGGTTTGGAGAGTATGATACTGATAGATTTAAGGGTTTATCAATATTAAAAAAAATAGTTGATAGAAATAATAAAATACCTGTTTTGATGTTCACTCAATATGCGCAGGGACCATATAGAGATACTGCTGTAACAGCAACCTTGAGCGTTGATGCTAATGTGGATTTCATAGATAAATTGGCTAGTCCAGAAGAAGTTGTTCTTCGTTTGCGCAGGCTAATTGGTAGTGCCCCTGAGAAAGTTATGATAGGAGATCTTTTTGAAATAGATTCTGACAACTCTGCTGTTTATGCAATTGTTGATGGTAAAAAAGAAATTGTCAAAGATGTTCAGGGAATGAAATTAGAAATATTAAAAGAACTAGCTGCAGCACTATATAGAAGTGAAGGAGAACTAGTTCCATTTTCTAAACTTGAAAGGTTTTCATTTGGAGAAGATTCAAGAGCATCTTTGAGAGTAAGAATAAGAGAACTTAAGATTTCCTTAGGAAAATCTGTAGGAAGAGAGTTTAGTGCTAATGAATTAATAATTAATGTTAGAAATAGGGGATATAGGTTAATACATCCAGAATAATAATGAAAATAGATATTTTAGCGTTAATAAAAAAAAGTATTATTATCTTCCTTATCATAGGGGTAATTATGATAATTTCATCTCCTATAATAGGAGATGATTTATCTCCCAATTCTTTATGGTGGATTGAGCCTATTGCCTATCTAGGAGGTTCTATATTTATTATAAGTTGCATAGTTCTATATATCATTAATTATTTTTACGAAAAAAAAATTGAAGACAACAAAAATATAAAAAGCTGGAGTAGGGTCACTCAAGATTATTTTGATACTTTTGCCCATGACATGGGTAGGCCTCTCAGAAGAATTCTAGGTAAAGAAAGAGAAGTTAGAGCTGTCATCAAAGAGACAGAAAGTAAAGTTCCGAGAATGGTTACGGAGTTAATTGATGAAATTGAACAACAATCACCAAATTTTAGATTAATGATTGAAAACGTAAGAGTTTTAGTAGATCTTGAGAATCCTAATGCTAAACCTTCATCTGAGCCGGTAGAGCCAGCTTCTGTAATTAGAAATATAACTGATAGGTATTTTTATGTTGGGAAGGAAAAAGGAGTGGATCTCGTATGGTGGGCAGATCCGAGTGATTTTGGAATAGTTTTTGGAGATGCATCTGCACTGGATCACATAGTTACTAACATAGTTGACAATGCAACTAAATTTGCAAATAAACAAATTGAAATTTCACTAATTAAAGATGAAAATTATTATTATGTGAAAGTATGGGATGATGGAAAAGGAATAGAAAAATCACATTTGCCTCATATATTTAATAGAGGTTGGACTCCAGAGTTAGCAGCAAGAAGTGAAAAGCAAAGTTCTGGTATTGGGTTATTTATAGCAGACTCATTGACTACTTTTTGTGGAGGGACGTTGGATGTTAATTCAAATTTTTCTAAAACTAGCGAGGATAAAGGTACAACTTTTATATTAAGGCTTCCTTTAGATAACAGATCTAAATAATATGTTTCTTTCCAACAGAGTAATATTAAGCCATTTATCATTGATTTTTTTATCTATGATTCTGTTTTTTTCTATTTCTTGTGTTCAAAGTAAACCAAGGATTTCCACTCAGAATATAGTTTTAAAACCTACAGTAGCCATTAATACAGTCACTCCTACTTCTGTGCCGAAAATTAACCAAGTGACTCCTACTCCAACCCCCATTCCTACAGTTTCAGATGGAGAAAAATTTGTTCCTCCTTTCCCTCAACAACCTAATGTTGAATTATCTCCAACTGTAGAACCAAAACCTACTGCAATTATTCCTACTGTTCTCCCTGTTCCAGACGACGCATTAAAAAATTCTCCTCCAAGTTCTTACGTTCAGGAAATGGCTAGACTTATTTATGAAAAAAATATTGACCCAAGTAAACTTTTTTTAGAAGAATTTTACCCATATAAATGGTCTGATTCATCATATGGTTGTCCTTCGCCTGGAGTTTATTACGAAGACTCTCTTGGAGAATATCCAGGATATAAGTACTTTTTGTCTGATGGCGATAAAACATGGGAATACCATGTCGATATTGATGATACTGTAATTTTTAGATGCGATGAAATTGAAGTTTTAGATGGGCCAACAGTTAATTTATATCAAGAACTTAATCTTGAAAAAACCCAAAGAATAGTTTTACTTACTCGAAATTTTGTTAACTTTAAGTTTGATGAAATAGATCAGATTAGTATTGAAGATACAGGAAAACTTCTTTCTATATTAAATTTAGATATTCCAATAAGTGACCATGATGGATGTACAACTATTTTTAGGATAGATTTTTATACAGCTGATTCTATTAATTCTATAGATTATTTGTGCGCTAATGACAAAAATGTAATAACAGGTTCACAGTCTATATTTGAATCAAAAAGAACGAACGCTCCCTCAGAGCTAGGCTCTATAATTGGAAATTATCTTACAGGAAAGCCTATTCCACAATTACCTGAATAAAATTTTATAATGCAATTATTCCATAACCTGCATCTACAGGAATATTAGCTCCAGTTATACCTGAAGACATATCACTCAATAAAAAAAGAGCAGTCATAGCTACCTCATTATGATTAATATTTCTTTTTAATGGAGATCTTTCTCTGTGAGCTTTATTCATTTCGCTAAATCCTGGAATACTTCTTGCAGCTAGTGTGGGAAGTGGTCCTGCAGAAATAGAATTAATTCTAATTTTTTTTTCTCCAAATTCGACTGCTAATTGTCTAACCTCATTTTCTAATGCAGCTTTAGCAGTTCCCATAATGTTATAACCCGGATAAACTCTTTGAGATGCATCGAAGGTTAATGTAATTACTGAACCCCCATTTTCTCCGAACAAATTTGCTGCTTTTCCGACAACAGGAATTAGAGTATATGCACTGGTTTCTAGAGCCGTTCTAAAACCACTTAAATTCGTATCTGAAAAATTCCCCCCTAAATCTTCTCTTTCAGCGTATGCAATACAATGTACTATAAAATCTATGCTTCCATAATGATTTTTCACAGTTTCGTATACTTTTTCAATTTGCTTTTCATCCGTTGCATCACATTCCAGTAATAATGGATTGCCAATTTCAGAAACAGTCTTTTCTACAGGTTGCTTAAGTCTTTCGTTAAGATAAGTAAAACATAATTCTGCACCAGCATCTGCAAGTACTTTAGATATCGCCCATGCGATACTTCTATGGTTTGCGACTCCAAATACAATTCCTTTTTTCCCATTAAGATCTATAGAAAAAGTCATGAATTTCTCCTTTATAATTTTTACCAGTTAGTATGAGAACCATCTTCTTTGTGAGGATGTGGAGCCTCCCAAAATTTGAATGGTTCTGATAATTTATCCTCGTTTACTTCTATACCCAAACCAGGTTTTTCTGGGAGTGGATACCCGTTGCCTTCCAACAATATTTGTTCAGGATAGATCTCAAAATTTGGCCCTTCGCCGTAATCATTTGAAGCCCTAGCCATAGCTACTTCTAGCCATGCAAAATTTGGGACTGCTGCTCCTAAATGAACAGAAGCAGCCGTACAAATAGGACCAAGTGGATTATGAGGCATTAGGTCAATATAGTGAGCTTCAGCCCAGCCTGCAACCTTCATAGATTCAGTAAATCCTCCAACATTACATATATCAACTCTTGCGTAATTTGTTATACCTCTTTCTATGTATGGTAAAAACTGCCATTTTGATGCAAATTCTTCTCCGATTGCAAAAGGTACATCTGTAAGTGTGCGTAAAACTTCGTATGCCTCAGGGGTTTCATCTCTGATGGGTTCTTCAATAAAATCTAAGGTGTGTGATGGCATCATTTGACAGAAAGATGCCGTTTCCGCAACATTTAGTCTATGATGATAATCAACACCAATTATTGCTTGATTTCCAAGCTGTTTTCTTGCTTCTATAAACCATTCAGCTGAATTGGCAATTGATACCCTTGGTTCAAATAACCCTCCACTTTGTATGTCCATGTTGTCATAAGAGAGCCTAAATGCATTAATTCCCATTTCCATAAATTCTTTTGCTTGATCAATCATCTCTTGCCCATAAGGACCTGCTGTTGTTGCAAACACTGGTACCTTATTTCTATGCTTTCCTCCAAGCAATTCGTAAACAGGTACACCTAATTTTTTTCCAACAATATCATATAGAGCTATATCTATTGCAGAGATTGCAGCAGTTAAAGTTCTCCCACCCTCAAAGTATTGGCTTCTATACATTTCTTGCCATAAAGCACCTCTGCTCATAGGATCTTTTCCTATGAGAAATTCTCTATAGTGTTCAATAATTCCTTTAACTCCAAGTTCTCTACCAGAAAAACCAGATTCACCCCAACCATATATGCCTTCATCTGTTTCTATTTTTACAAGCATTTGATTCCTTCTACCAACCCATACTGCAAAGGGCTTTACTTCTGTTATTTTCATTATATTATCTCCTAAATTTATTTTTATTTACCAGTTTGTATGTGATCCGTCTCTTCTGGTTAGATGAGGCATTTCTGCGTGCCTGAAGGGCTCAGTTAATGACGATTCATCTACCTCTACACCTAGCCCAGGTTTTTCAAGTGGTATTACTTTTCCTGGGACAATTTCAGCTTGAACAGGGAATATTTTTTTTGAATAAAATCCATTATCTTCTCCAGAAGATTCTCTTATTTCAAGCCATGAAAAATTAGGTGTTGCCATTGCTACATGAGCTGTAGCAGCAACACATATTGGACCAAGTGGATTATGAGGCATAAGATCTATATAATGAGCTTCAGCCCAACCTGCAACTTTCATTGATTCAGTTATTCCACCAATATTACATACATCAATTCTTACATAATTTGTTATTCCTCTTTCAATATATGGGATAAATTGCCATTTTGAAGCAAATTCTTCTCCTATTGCAAATGGGATATTAGTCATTTTTCTTAGAACTTCATATGCTTCAGGTGTCTCATCTCTTATTGGTTCTTCGAGAAAATCAAGTGTATGGGCTGGCATCATCTGACAAAATGACGCTGCCTCTGCAACATTAAGTCTATGGTGAATATCTGTTCCTATAGTAGGAAGATTCCCAACAGCTTCTCTGACTTTTATAAGGCCTTCAGCGACTTGAGCTATATGCTCTCTTGGTTCATAAATATTTTCTTTTTCTTCGTCAAATCCTCTGTGAATCCTAAAGCAATTAAATCCTTCTGAAATTATTTTTTTTGCAACATGTACCATTTCTTCAGGTGAAGAGCCTCCGCCAGTTGCAAAAGTTGGCACCCAATTTCTATGCTTTCCTCCGAGTAATTCGTAAACAGGTACTCCTAATTTTTTTCCTGCTATGTCATATAAAGCCATATCTATTGCCGATATAGCACCAGTCAATGTTCTACCACCTTCAAAATACTGACTCCTATACATTTCTTGCCACAAAGCACCTCTTTTCATAGGATCTTTCCCAATAAGAAATTCTCTGTAATGTTCAACTATTCCTTTTACGCCAAGCTCTCTGCTAGATAAGCCTGATTCACCCCATCCGTAAATTCCTTCATCTGTTTCTACCTTTACGAGCATTTGGTTTCGAGTTCCTACCCAGACAGGGAAAGGTTTAATATCAGTTATTTTCATTGTATTTCTTTCATTAATATTGTTTTATTAATATTTTCAGTTATATTATTTATGGTCAATATATATATAGATAATATACATAAAGATTATATAATTTCTTTCAAAAAGGCTATATAATGCTTGGAATTATATAAATAATTTTAATATAAAGGATAGTTTAAATGGCAGATAAAAGAATAATCCACGGTGATGAAATTAAAAGACCTTCAAAAAATATTATTGAAAAATTTAAAGATATAAGTTCAGCTTCTGTCGCAGGAAAACTATCCCATGGATTTGGTATCAAAGATCCTTTTATTCAAGGTCCAAGAACTTTTACCCCTGGTAAGAGAGTTGTCGGTCCAGCTTTGACACTGCAATTTATGCCGAAGAGAGAAGATGTTTATCCTGAAGGTGAATATGTTGAACCAGAAAAACAACTACATAGACATGCTTTGTATCACACTAAGCCTGGCGATATAATTGTAGTTGACGCTAGAGGAAGTATGAAAAGTGGAGTTTTTGGTAATATGATGCTTACATACTTCTATGGAGCAGGAGGACTAGGAGCAATAATTGATGGTTGTATTAGAGACTTTGGAGAGAGTAAGGATATTGGTTTAGGTTTGTGGTTGAAAGGGGTTACTCCTAATTACCATACTCAGACAGAAATTTTCCCCTTTGCTGTGAATGTTCCAATTGCTTGTGGCGACACTTTTGTTGCACCTGGAGATTTGATTGTTGCAGACGATGATGGTGCAGCAGTTATTCCTCAGCAACACATAGAAGAATTTTCCGAATCTATTGGTGAATATCATGAGTGGGAGGAATTCAGTAGAATTCAGCTAGAAAAGGGTGGAGATCTGCGCAGATATTATCCTCTTTCTGATGAAGCTAGGCCAGAGTATGAAGCATGGAAGAAAAAAAATAGTAATAAAAAGTAGCAATTTCGATGAAATGCAATAAGTGTAACAAAATTGTTTCTAGTAGTGATAAATTTTGTTCTTACTGTGGCGTTCAAATGAAAAAGGAAGATCTCACCATTGAGGAATTAAATGTCCAATATAGAAATATCCAGGACGATTTAGAAGAGATAAAACAAAAAATTTCTATTATTAGTGGATCTAAATCAAAAAATAAATACCCTAACTCTGTAATTTCATCTTTGGGTAAAGATAAAAAGCGAAAAAACTTTAGATTTCCAAATGTCGAAGAGTATTTAGGAGGAAATTGGTTAGTAAGAGTAGGAGTTTTTGCTTTAATTTTAGGAGTTGGTTTTTTTCTACAACATGCTTTTTCGAATAATTGGATCAATCAACAAAGTCAAATAGCAACAGGAATATTAATATCATTTGTGCTTATCTTTTTTGGAGATTTTTTCTCCAAAAGATATCCTGTGTATTCTTTTGCTTTATCAGGAGGCGGAATAGCTACACTTTATCTTACTGTTTTTATAGGTTCTGCTATTTATGAAATAATAAAGCCATCCTGGGTTTCAATACTTATGCTTGTTTTGACAAGCGGAATTTCTGTAAGATTAGCATTTTTGAGAAATTCACAAACTCTTGCAATACTTGGATTATTAGGAGCTTTACTAGCACCATTACTAATTTATGATAGTGGAATATCAAGGGAGGTATCAACTAATACTTTTTCTGAACCTGAAGACAATAATTTACTAGTTTATTATCTTTTAGTTATTAATTTATCTGTTTTGATTGTTTCATTATTTAAGGATTGGAGGTTTTTCAAAGTTCTTTCAATTTTAGGCTCCTATCAATTATTAGGTACTTGGAACGAATTATATAAAGATAATATATCAACTAATAACGCACTTATTTTTCTTGCCATAAATTTCCTAATGCAGTTTTTGATAACTATCTCATATTTTGTTAGAAAAAATGTTGTCCCTAAAATTTGGGAATATTCTACAATTTCTCTTAATCCATTAATTTTTATATTTATTTCTAATGATTTATTGAGTGAAGGTAATAGTTCTTGGTTAGGATCTATTATAATCGCGGTCGGATTATTGTATTTTATATTTGCGTACATATCTTACATTCGTAGCAAATATGAAATCACTTTATCTTCAATGCTTGCAGGAGTTGGTATTATTTGTATTATTTCCGCAATTCCTATTCAATTATCTGGAACTATTGTTACAATATTATTCTCCATACAGGCTTTAGTTTTTGTTTGGCTGTCGATAAGATTTAAGTCTTGGGAGTTTCAGGCTTTTTCAACTATGATATTTATAATAGCTATTTTTAGATTATTATTTATTGATTTTCAAGACTATGAATTAGATGATTATCAGATTGTTTTTAATCAAAGATTTTTAGTCTTTTTTATAACCACATTATGTCTTTTGACAAGTTCTTATTTTTACTATTTAGTAATAAAAAAACACGAGATAAAATTATTTAACAGAAATTTATTTTTTAATATCACTAATAATAACCTTGATTCAATAAGAGAAACTTTATCAATAAAAAACTTATTTATATTTACAATAGTAGCGGCTAATTTTTTCATAGTTTGGTCAATTAGTTTTGAAATTACATCAGTTTTTGATAGTAATATTTTTGATTTTGATAATGATACAAAATCTTATGCAAAAGCACTAGGTCTGACAATTTTTTGGGGAATTTATTCTGCTATTTTACTTGTCATAGGCATTTCTAAGAGGTCTTATCAGATAAGATCTGCAGCAATATTTTTACTTGCTATACCTGTGGTAAAACTGTTTGTATATGACACATTTAATCTAGAGCAAATTTATAGAATAATTGCATATGTATTTTTGGGAGTATTATTAATTATTGGAGGATTTATGTATCAAAAATATGAACATAGAATTAAGGAATTTATCCTAAAGGATTAGCTAAAATGAATTGTTCTATGTGCGGAATTCTTTTAGAAGCAAATATTTCTTTTTGTGGTAAGTGCGGTATTAAATTACCTAAAAATGACGGCAGCATTTCTTTAAAAAAAAAATTATATATAGATAAAAATGATGGTTTTAAGAAAGGCTTATTAAAAGTAGCAAAATTAGATTTTATAGCTTTAGTATTGTTTGTGGTCGATAGTTTTATTTTGTATGAATTTCAAGATTTAGGTGGTCCAATATCTTTTATTGCAATAATTACTATTTTATTAGTTCCATTTATTTTTATAATAATTTATAGAGGAGAAAGATTAGGAATTTTCATTGCATGGTTAGTTACTATATTTTTTGTGATACCTTTTTTCATAGGCATAGGTATAATTGCTTTAAGAGGAAATGAGGTTTTTGAAACCCCTCTTGAAACTCCAACTGCCATTTCAGAAGATTCTATAAAAGATCATTAGTTTGTGGTACCCCTGGCGTGAATCGAACACGCGACACATGGTTTAGGAAACCATTGCTCTATCCACTGAGCTACAGGGGCATATATTACTTTAATGATACAAAATAACTTAAATTAAAAAATTTTCAATTTTGCCTATTTACATACTTTTTAATTTTAAGTATGATTGTTTTAGTAAATAATTCTTAGGTGCTCATTAGAGAGAATAGGGAAGATGGTGAAAGTCCATCACGGTCGCGCCACTGTAATTGATAATTCATAAGTCAGGAGACCTGCCCAAGTATTTTTTATCTAACTCTTCGCGATAAAAGGGTATTAGATTGTTATATTTCTTATGCCTTATTTTTATGAGAGTAAGGTATAGTAATGACAAATATAATAATTAAAAATCAGAAATATCAAACATTAATATTTTTTTCCATTTTATTTATTTTTCTTTCTTTTGTAGTTTCTTTTTTTTCTTTATCTTCCGGACATATTAATATTTCTATTTCAGAAGTCTTAAGGATACTTTTTCAAAATAATTCAGGTAATTTAGTAAACGATTCAGTGGTATGGGATATAAGACTTCCAAGGATAATACTATCTTTTTTCGTAGGCTTAGCCTTATCAATTTCTGGGGTAGTTCTTCAAGGATTATTTAGAAATCCACTTGCAGACCCTTCTATTTTGGGTGTTTCTGCTGGAGCTGCCTTGGGAGCTGTTATTCCAATATCTCTTGCAATACATACAGCTAGTATATTGATTATCCCGATATTTTCTTTATTAGGCGGGTTATTTGCTGCGTTTTTGGTATTTACTATATATATTTTTATGTCGAATAAATCTAATTCAATATTACTTTTATCGGGTATAGCAATAGGGGCATTCTTGAATTCTTTGATTACATTATCAGTTTACTTAAGTGATAGTCCTTTTCAAATGAGAGCAATATTTTATTGGTTAATAGGTGGGTTTGAATCGACAAGATGGGAGCATATAAATATTTCTATCCCTTTAATTATCGTATCGTTGATTTTTCTCATATACAGATCAAAGGAAATAAATTTAATAATGATTGGAGATGAATATGCTTCGTCTGTTGGTGTCCAAAAAAACAGAGTTGTACTATCATCATTATTTTTTGCTACGCTAGCTACATCAGCAGCTGTTTCTGTTAGTGGAATTTTAGCTTTTGTTGGGCTTGTAGTCCCTCATCTGATTAGACTTATAATAGGTCATGATAACAGATTGCTTTTGCCTATATCTGCTTTAGCAGGTGGTTTTTTTGTTTTATCAATGGATTTTATTACTAGAATTTTTTTCACATCATCTGAACTTAGAGTTGGTGTAATAATGAGCCTTATTGGAGGCCCATTTTTTTTGTTTTTACTAATTAAAAATAATTTTCAAAGGAGGAATTTTTTATCATGAAAATTAAATTTTTATTATTAACTCTTGGAATTTTTCTTTTTGCCTGTGGAGGTCAAAATCAAAATAATGATACAAATCAAATTCCAAAATTACCGTCCACACCTTTGCCTGCTGAACCTGCAAGTAAAGCAATGCCAGCTTTGCCTGCTAGTACAGCGATTCCAGTAAATAACTTTGAAGATGAATTGTCGAAAATAAGTTATATATCGGATCCAAAAAACATTTCATGGCCAAGGGTTTTAGAAATCAATGGTAAATATATCTATATTGACGAAAAACCTAATAAAATAGCTACGATTTCTTTGGGTCACGATGAAGTACTATTTGGAATAACTGATAAAAGCCAAATTGTTGCTACAACAAGTTTTGCTCAAGATCCAAATAGTAATATTTATTCAAAGGCTCAAGGATTGCCAATAATTACTAGCGACCCTGAAAATATCATTGCTTTGAACCCTGATATAGTTTTTGCTGACCCTTATGCTTCAGTAGACCTTATAGATGCTTTAGAGGATTTTGGGATTATAGTTATTCAAACTCAATTAAGTAATTCTATTGAGGGTAGATATAATGATCTTTGGCTCATGGCTTATGCAACTGGGAATCTTAATAATGCAGAAATTCTTGCAGAGGATATAGAAAATAAAATAAATATATTAACTTCTCTATCCAATCAAGTTGAAAATTCAAATAAAACTGTCTTAGCACTATCTTGGTGGGATGCATATTGGACTGCAGGTATTGGCTCTACAGAAGATTCTGTTATTAATTTGGGTGGAGGTATAAATGCTGCATCCAAAGCTGGAATTCAATCAAATACAACGATAGATAAAGAGCAATTGATGTCTATCAATCCTGACATTATTGTTATTACTCAATCACCAGAATGGGGAGGAGAAGATTTTTACCAACAACTGATTGGGGATACTTCATTAAATTCGATTACTGCAATTAGTAATTCAGAAGTATATCTTGTGAATTCAAATTGGTGGACAACTCTTTCCTATTGGAACATAAAAGGTTCACAGGAACTTGCAAAAATTATATATGGTGAAGATAATTTTGAAGGTTTCGGAGACTTCTAGTTCACAGATAAATGATTAGTGTTAAAAACATAAATTTTGCTTATAGAGAAAAATTGATAATAGATGATATTTCAATAAATTTGTCATCAGATTCAATTGGAATCTTAGGTCCTAATGGATCGGGTAAAACAACACTATTAAAAATTATCTCGGGTTTATTAAAAAGTAACAGAGGAGATGTTTTCATAGATAATAGTAATATTTTGAATTTTTCTCCTCTGGAACTTGCAAAAATATTTGCAATTGTCTCTCAAGAATATGAGCCAACTTATGGATTTACTGTTGAGGAAATAATTGAAATGGGTAGATATCCATACTTGTCTTTTTGGGGATTTCAAAGTAAAAGCGACAGAAAAATTATTAATCAGACAATCGAATTACTAAATATCGAATCACTTAGAAAAAATAAGACAGATGATCTATCATCTGGCGAAAGACAAAAGGTAAGATTCGCTAGAGCTTTAGTTCAAGAGCCTAAATATCTATTACTTGATGAACCTACCTCTAATTTAGATTTATCGAATAAATTATTGGTTACCCAAATATTAAGCGAAATTAAAGAATTTGGGACAAATATTATTATTACATCACATGATATAGATTTTATTAGATACAACACATCAGAATGTAATATGTTGTCGTCTGGTTCGATAATATACTCGGGTTTGTCTAAGAATGTTATAAATAAAAAGAATATTAAGAAACTTTTCAGTTTAGATTCTTTACCGAATTGGATTATTTGAAAAAACAATATGTAATCTATTCTATTTAAATAAAATAAGATAGATAATTTATTAATAACGAACTATAATTGCTTAGGAGAATTTAAAACATAGGGAGAATGTTTAAATGATTAATAACATAAACGTAGTTTCATCTATTAATAGTTCCAGTGAAAAAAATAATACTGTAAATTTACCTAATTATGATAAAGAAATGCTGGAAGATATCGGATTTATGACCACTATGACTTTTGTAATGATGTGTAATTATCATCAGACAGGTCATTTTGGGGGGCCTACAGCTTATACTCCCTATGTAGTAGCTTCCCATCTAGCTGGGCCTGAAAATGGTGGAATGACTTTTGACTACAGAAATCCTAAGCATCCATTTGCAGATAAATTTTTGCTAGCAGGTGGGCATAATGCCCCAGCAACATATGCTTTATGGATGATTATGGGAGAATCACTAATTAGAGAATACGATAGTACAAAAGATGAAAAATATAAAATAGATCCAAAAACATCAATGTTATCAATAGATTCTCTTGGTTTTAGAAGAGGAGCAGGTGCTCTATCAACTATTTTAGAAGATAATAATATTGCGGACCATCCTTCCATGGCTCAAGCAAAAATTAGGGGTATAAAAGCTCTTTCAGGACATTCTGAATCGACAGACTTGACTAATGATGTTAATGGTGGCCCTTCAGGAATAGGAATTGCTACTGCAGCAGGTAAGGCTGCATTTTGGGATATGATGGGTGCTGATCCGTCATTAAAAATTATTGCTATTGAGGGGGAATTTGCCTTAACTTCTGGACATTCACAAGAATTTAAAACTCAAGCGGTAGCTCAGCGAGTTGGTAAAAGGCTTAGGGTATTAATGTCCTATAACAATGCGGGTATTGATGATGAGCTAATAGGAAGCATAGTTAAAGAAGATACTTACAAAATAGAAGATCAATGGTCTTCATACGGATGGAATGTTCTTAAGTTGGATGATGCAACTGATTACGATCAAGTAGTTGCATCATTAAAAATTATGGAAGATTGGGACATCTCTGATCGTAGACCAATGATTGTCATAGGGAAAACCTTAAAAGGATATTGGCCGGGTGCAGTTGACGGAAAACTCCCTGGTGATGTAAATCAGGTAAAAGATCATGCAAGTCACGCTTATGGAATGCCAATGAATGGTGAATACTTTCAGGCTTTGGCAAAATCTTTTGAAAATAAATATGGTGTGAAATTTGATGGCATTTATGATGGACCAGTGAATAATACTGGAGAAAAATTTATTCAATTAAAAACTAACATAGATATAATCATGTCAGTTTTGGAGAAAAAAGGTATTGGTAAATGGTTAGCAAATAAGCTCGTTGAAATTGGAGACAAAGTTAATGATAATTTGTCATTAAGAGTAGACACACAAAAAGATCCTTTCCAAGATGAACGATTATTAGTAAAAAATTTACCTTCAGAAGCTAAGGATATTTCAGTTACAAACCCTGTTACAGGTGAGAAAAAAGACATCAAGATTACATTGTATGAGAAACCTGGGGCTAATAAAGGTACTAGAAGAGCAATCTCAGAAATAATAAAATGGGCAAATTATGTAACTGATAATAGGTTTGTAATAGCTGCTGCAGATTTAGCTGAATCAATTAATGTCGACGGGGGATCTTTGTGGGGGCATTATGACCCTATAGATAACATAGTTGGAAATCGATTAAAAGCTGGTATTCAAGAAGCGGGAAATGCATCAACTGTTGTAGGTTTTACTAGCCAAAGTTTATCAAAAGACCCAAGTATTCATTCAGGTGTTTGGGCTATTTCAGGGACATACGGAGCATTTACTCCTTTAATGTATTTACCATTACGCGTTTGGAGTCAGCAAAATCAAGATTCCCCATTTAGAATGGGTGTAGCCCATATTTTGGCTGGTCATTCAGGTCCAGAAACAGCCGCTGATGCAAGAACTCATTTTGGTATTTTTGCACCGCAAGTATGGAAATTATTTCCAAAAGGACAGGTTATTGTATTAAGTTTTTGGGATTATAATGATGTTGCACCAGGTTACTTTGCTGCTGCAGAAATTGCGGCACGTGATTCAAAAGTAGGAATCATAGTTTTAGAAGTCGCAAGACCAGATTTTCCTGTAGCTGATAGATCAAAATTTTCAGACAAAGATATAAACGCAGCTTCTAAAGGTATGTATCTGATAAGAGATTATGACGAATCAAAACCAAAGCATGGAGTGGTGTTAGTTCAAGGATCCAGTTCAACAGTTAATCTTGTAAATGTAATCGATAAGATTGAACAAAATAGAATAAATATAAAAATTATTTCAGTAATTAGTGAAGAATTATTTAATCATCAGACAGATAAATATAAAGAGAAAGTTTTGTCAAATAAGGATAAGAATAATTGTATGGTTATAACTACGGGTACAAAAAGAGTTTGGCCTGTTAGTGGTTTAGGTCAATTGACGGAGGAATATTCGCTTACCTCAGATTTTGACGATCAGTGGTTAACTGGAGGGACGGAAGACGATGTTATCAAAGAAGCAAAATTAGATGAAAGTTCAATATTAGAAGCTGTAACTAAATTTGCTAATGATTATGACGATAGAATGAAAAGACTAAACAATTCAATTTAACTATCCATTTGAACATAGAAATTATAAGTAAAAAAAATAACTTTTATAGACTTTATGACAAGACTATAGTTAATGCATCTGTAGATGACACATTTAATTTTTTTTCAAGTGCTGATAACTTGAATTTGATAACTCCTCCTTGGCTGAGATTTAATATCGAAACTCCTCGGCCTATACTAATGAAGAAAAATACTATAATAGACTATAAATTAAAACTTCACATGATTAGTGTAAGGTGGAGAAGTTTAATTGAATTATGGGACCCACCAAATTCTTTTGTTGATAAACAATTGATTGGGCCATATAATCATTGGAGACATTTACATAAAATTATTAGACTCTCAGATGAA
>CEUJ01010363.1_pt1 | contig 25199 bp, 25 predicted proteins | sample 361531 | NCBI WGS metagenome assembly CEUJ01 (sample SAMEA2622842, study PRJEB7988) | marine metagenome | biome: marine biome (ENVO:00000447); feature: marine epipelagic mixed layer (ENVO:xxxxxxxxx); material: "saline water (ENVO:00002010), including plankton (ENVO:xxxxxxxx)" | depth 140 m | reverse complement strand
AATGCAGGAACCATCACCATCGAGAAGAAGAAGGTACAAACGATGCCAAGGACCAATGTCAATCCGACCGTTCGCATCGGCTTAATTGGGACGAGGAAAGGCCAGGCTAACACACTGAATCCAACGACGGTGGTTAATGCCGAAAGAAAAATCGCATTTCCTGTCGTCATCGCTGCATCAACGGTAGCACCGAGATAGATTTCAGGGTCCCACGGGTCCATTTCTTCAGATTGTAACCCTTCACGTTGTTCTCTCCACGCCTCTTCAGCAGCTTGCTCTAATCGTTCGTTTCGATTTTCCTCAATTCGGTTGATCAGATGTAACGCATAATCGACCCCAAGTCCAATCAGAATCGGCCCGGCTGCGATAATCATCGGTGTTAGTTCGATATTGGCCATTACAGTGATTCCGAAGGTTACGGCCAAACTCATCACAATCGGTGTACCACAAATAATCAACACCTTCGGATTGCGGTGAAGAATGATCATTGTTGCCGCAACAAATGCCAATGACCATGGTAACATCCATTCCAATTGCTCGTAAACCGCATCGGAAACATCGTGTAAGACTGGCGTTAGACCCGTAATCGTGATTGCGCGACGCTTCCCATCATTGGAGAGTGGTGTTCGCCATTCCGATTCTCCACTCTCATCATCCTCATACCACATGGGGGATAATTTTTCAGAGAATTGGAGTTCACACAGTGGACATATTTCGTAGTGCTCTCTCGCGGCTTCTTCACCCCGATAATTCAGACTACTCCGATCGGTGGAATCAGGATGAATAAGTCGACTTGCATACTGGATGAAGGCTTTGTGATCCTTGATGGTTTCACCAGCTTCTCCCTTTGGGTCATCGCGTGAGTCGATTTGGGTTTCCGACATGTCAAACCGAATTCCAATGACAACCACAGCAGTATCCCAAATGTCGTCATTGTTGGTGTCGCGAACAAATGATTCCATCAGACTCCCCGCATTTTCGACCATTTCATTGACAGTATCTTGCTCGGAAGGAATACTGTATCCTTCGCTTGGATCTAGGGTATTTGGTACCAAGCAATCGTCATCACTAATGCCAAACAGCCCATGCTCCGCAGCAGCACAGGTAAATCGAGCTCGACTACTATTTGCTTCCTTAATCACTTGAGCAGGTGAAAGGACCCAGACTACGCCATCATTTCGTCCACGGTCTTCTTTGTCCCAATCAAGGCCTCGCTCATAATTTCCGAGTCCACTTTCGTCATCCCCCTCTAGATAGGAAATTTGCTTCAATACACTGACATGTGTGATGTTGTGTTCGCAATCATCGATGGCCTCACAAGTCCCTCTGCCGGGACCATCAATGGCATTTTCAGTGTGGATGTACAACATCACGATGTCTGTTGACCACCCCTCTCGGACTTCCAGTAGTAAATCCTTGGACTCCGCTCCATCGGGGAGATAAACCTCAACATCACCGTTAATTTGGTGTTGAAAGTCAACTGAATATTGGCCGACAAACAGTGTCCCTAGTAACAAGATGATGATGACTGCGCCCGGTGATTTGTGCAGGGCACTGTAGAATCCTCGGACGGGTTTTTCGACCATATCATGAACAAACTCGCCCGCACCTTCCATCTTGTCCGATGCACCTCTCCAAAGGTTTCGAATCCGAAAAAACAGGGACTCGGATTCCATATCCATGGTCTCATCCGAATCGCTCATTAAGTCCCCCACTCGACATTTGATATTGAAAGCAACGGGTCTAAGAGGTCCCTAAAGGACCTCTTGTGGTGGATTAATCCATTCCGAATTCTTCAATGAGCAATCTGCGCATCAATCGTCGAGCACCATGTAGTACCAAGGAAGCGAAGCATAGTGACATGCCCAACATGCCCAACCAAGCAGCCGTTAAACCGGGCCCAACTGACAAAGAGACTGAACCATCTGTAATGGTCTCCAACTCGTTTAGGACCCGCATGCCAATGGCTGCCCCGGTTGCAAGGAGTGAGATTCCTGGAACTCCAAAGAACAGGAGTGGTTTTTTCTGAGACAGTGAAATGAGCGCGAAACTGAACACCGTAAATCCATGCGATAGTGCGGTGTATCGGCTGCCTTTTGGTACATCGTATCGAATTCGGGTGGGGACTTCTTTGACCTTCAATTGCATGTCGTCGCAGGCGTTCAAGATTTCAAGGCAAGATTCCATGCCATCATGATCGAAATTGAGCCGCTCCAGTGCTTTTGGTCCAAAGGCTCTGAATCCACTTTGGGTATCTTTGATGTTCAGGTCACTGGATAGATTGGAGGCAGCAGTGATGACCTTGATTCCCAGAGCACGATATGCCGGCATGTTTTCTGCACCTCCGCCATCGACGAATCTTGAGCCAATGACAACATCTGCTTCGCCGATTAGGATGGGTGCCAACAAATGAGGGATGTCACTGGGTTCATGTTGGCCATCACTGTCCAAAATGACCAATGCTCGGCTGCGTCGTTCTTGGGCCGTGCCAAAGATGGTTTTCAATGCACCACCATAGCCTCGATTGGCTCGATGGTGGTGTACCTCAGCACCCAATTTTCGTGCGATACGGGAGGATGAGTCTGAAGACCCATCATCAACACAAAGCACGGTGTCCACGTGCGGTTTACACGACAACACGACACTTCCAATGGTTTCCTCTTCGTTGAAAACAGGCATGGCCGCAATGATGGGTCCATCCCAAATCGGGGGTGCATTGCCCGTTGCCTCACGACTCTGCATTGATTCATGAGCCCATTGAATTCCATTTCAACACTTCCCCTATATTCTCGCACTGTGGGCGAAATGATTGGGTCGCCGAGGAGACCACCCCGGCGACCACTTCATTCAGTCAAGCATGAGTTGACTCACAGTCGTTACGATTCTTTCACCTTCGATGACCTTACGTAAGGCGTCCAAACTGATGACCAAAGACGCATAGTGTTGACCATCTTCCGTACGATACGTACGACAATCACCAAACGCATTCGTATTGATTGATACATTGACTGCCTTACCCGCTTGACTGCGTCGCACATATCCTACGAGAAGGCTTGGCATCTGGTTTTCATTCTTGTTTTCATTTTGCTTTTTGTTTACCATTTTCTCAACTCCATTTTGTGAGATCTATTGCTGGATTTCGGCAGTCCACTACCTTTTCGATAAGGGTGAATTTGGAAATCGAAATTCACTCCGCTAGCGGAGGGAAACTGATTGAAACTGATTTCTCCCAATAACGTTGGTTTGAAGAACAACTCCCTTGTCGCATAGGCCATGAAGGTCTTGGTCACCGGGGGTGCTGGATTCATCGGTTCGCACTTGGTCGATTTACTCGTCGAGCGTGGAGATGAAGTGATTATCTTCGACAACATGAGCAGTGGTCGCCACGAATTCTTTGCACATCACGGTGAAAAAATTCAATTTGTGGAGGGTGATTTGCTCGATCTCGATGCCGTTAAGTCGGTCATGCCAGGTGTTGATTTGGTCTTCCATTTGGCAGCCAATCCTGACATACGTTTGGGTACACGTGTGACTGACACAGACTTGAAACAAGGTACCATTGCGACTTACAATGTCCTTGAGTCCATGCGCTGTGCGGATGTAAAGAATATCGCATTCTCAAGCAGCAGTGTCGTCTATGGTGAGGCATCTGAAATGCCAACACCCGAAACCTATGGTCCCCTATTCCCAATCAGTCTCTATGGCGCCAGTAAATTGGGTTCAGAAGCCCTCATCACCAGTTGGGTTGGAACCTTTGGCCTCAAGGCTTGGTTGTTCCGATTTGCCAATATTGTCGGAGCGAGAGGTACTCACGGTGTGATTTTCGACTTTATTCATAAGTTGAAGGCCGACCCCACTCGCCTCGAGGTATTGGGCAATGGACGTCAAGAAAAATCCTACATGGAGGTCATCGATTGTGCCCGTGCCATGGTACACCTGACGGAGTCCACGAATGAACAAGTGAATTGCTTCAATTTGGGGACTCACGATACATGCAGTGTTCGAAGAATCGCCGAAATTGTGGTTGAAGAAACCGGCTTCGAAAATGTCAGTATAGAATACACGGGAGGCGATCGTGGCTGGGCAGGAGACGTGCCCAAGACCATGCTCGACCCCTCTGCATTATTCAGTCAGGGTTTCACTCCAAATTACGACTCGGAAGGGGCCATCAGACATACAGCCTCGACATTAATACAGGAGATTGGACTGCCATGAAGACTGAATCAAACAACTATCGAATGCTCAAAAACGACGAAGACGCCGATGCCAGAATGCTGGCATTTTTCGGTATATCTGGAATCCTTTCCGTCGTCGCGGTTTCTGTCCTATTGTTGGCTCCCCCAGCAGACTTGGGTGTAGATGAAGGCAAACTGGCACCTAATTTCGTATCTCAAGCATATGACACATCATGGTCTAGTTTTGAGTTGTACGATCACATTGATCAGACTTGGACAGAAGGTGAAGAAGGCGAGTGGGTCATGCTCCTATTCATCGATACCGATTGCTCGTATTGTTTCAATGCTGGTGAGGAGCATTCCGATATGCACAGTGCGTATGCGTCAAATGTGAAGTTCTTCACAATCGCCACTGAACTTCAACTTCCTAATCATGACAGTAGCAAGAAAGAAATTGTAGATTACAAGGAAAAGAATGACAATTCAGGATGCAAGGCCGACCGTACCAACTGCAATCAACGTCCAGGCGATGTACACAATTGGCCATATATCGATGACTTAGATCGCTCAATCGCTGATGATTACGACTTGCCCGGCACACCATTCTATCTACTATTGTCTCCTGATGGTATAGTACAATGGAATAGTCAGCAAAGCTCGGATTTAGATCCGTTTGGTGCACTCCAATACCATGTAGGGGGGGGCGCATGAACCCCACTCTGGTTGAATACGGTCCATTGGCCATATTCGTAGGATTTACGTTGGCTGGGTTGGCCATCAGCATGGGTCGATTCACGATTCCACAAATTAGCGACTACAGTTCAATGAAAAAGCGACTTTTGGGTCTTTTAATTGTGGAAATGGGTGGCCTTCTGACAAGCGCTTGGACGTTGATGATTCACTATCAATTGGCCACAGGCCCATCCAATTTATGCGCTGCAGAGGGCATTGTTCAGTGTGGTTCTGTTATTGGTGACTTGAATTACTCCACGGATCCAATACTCGGGGCACCTTGGGGCCTTATCGGGATGATTGCATTCGCCCTTTTGGGATGGTTCACATTGTCGATGTTCTTGGATATGAAATCCGATTGGTCTCAGAAATATGTTGACTATGCTTGGTGGATTAGTCTTCCGAGTATCCCTGGAATTCTTTGGTTGGTTTTCGTTGAGTTGGTTTTGGTCGAAGGAGCTCCGCATATCTGCCCCTACTGTACCGCTGTACACGTTGCACTGATTGCAACCATGTACTTGTTGTACACCATTCGCAAAGAGCGTGACATGGGCAACTGGGATACTACGGGCCCAAAACGATCGAAAGCCGAATTGCTTGCTGAAGCTCGAAGCAAGAAGAAGTAATCACGGCTGATAGACGCCACCGATTTCGAATAAGCCGACATCGGTGCGCATATCGACGGGTTCCATTCGAACCACGGTTACATCCAATCTTGCTTCAGATGCGTATTGGGCCCGTAAGATATCATACAGCCTTCCTTGGACCTCTGACATCTCGGCACCGCGGATGATGGTAATCATCCTGACTGGATTATCCTCGGGCAGTTCTACGACATATTCGACAAGCCATTCTCGATCTGTTTGAGCACCCTCAAGGCGCTCCTCTTCTCTTTCTTCGGGTGTGTACGCCATCAGGATATAGTTGGCAGTGAGGGACTATCAATGCTTCGCAGCATTGCGATTGAACGAAAAAAACAGAGTATAATATAGGTCCATGTTTATACTATGTGTCTCGCGATATGAGCGTGCTGAATATCACTAGCGCCAGGACCGGCCAAAACCATGCTAATTTTGAATAATTTTCCGTATTCCGGGGTATTTCTTCAGAATATATCGCAGTCACGCCCCGAACCTCGCCGAATTCTTCGATAATCGTCACAAATCCATCAGCATCACCACTGGTTTCCAACCGAATCTCAGAATGCCAGCCCAGATTTGACCCATTTTGCTCTGGTATCGACCAACCAAAACCTCCATCAAACGAGTCAGTCACATTGCCACTTGCATCGAATGAAATCATCTGTGTGGCGACATCATGATGGACATCAATACCATTGTTGGCAATTTCACTGGTCATTTGCATCGTTTGAATTCTGAATACGGTCACGGTTGCATTCCCAGACAATGACTGGTCGAAGTCAATGGTGAGCTGATGTATGTCGTCATTGCCTTGGTTGTTCCAAGTATCCCAACCGACACGCATGCGAATCCAATCGGAACGTGAAATCTCTGCAGATCGCAATTCATTCTCAAGAAGCGACTGTGAGACGGTCCCTTGCAATTGACCCTGTCCATCGAACCAAAAGGTCGGTAGTTGCAATTGGTCATCGGCCTGCTTCAAGGCAATTCGATGAGTTGTCAGTGGGCTGCCGAATGGGTCGTGATCATCAGGGTGTAGGGCCACTCGAACAACTCGGGTCGAATGTGCATCGACGAAATCGGTAATCCACGGGTCGACCGTGGCGCAACTCTCACACCAAGTGGCCGTGTATTGTTCCAATAGAATCGAGTGACCTCCCTCGACTTCACGAGAAACATCGGGTCCACCCGTTTGGGCCAATGCTAGGGGTTGCATGAACAGGGCGAACAGAACCAGTAACGCCCACTTCGGCATGTTCTTGGCGCAGATGCCGGGTCTCATTTACATATCCCGGGCTCGGCCCGATGTTGAGGGTTACCATGAGTAAGCGCTGGTTTCAGGCCCATCAGCGTGATACATGGCGCCGACAAGCTCGCTCCAAGGGTTACCGCGCGAGGTCTGCATTCAAACTCAAGCAGATTCAAGAGAAATTTAACTTGATTCGGGAAGGTGACCTTGTCCTTGATGTGGGATGCCACCCCGGTGGTTGGACCCAAGTTTCAGTTGAGGAAACCGGACCCAATGGTTTGGTCATCGGCATCGATTTATTGGCAAGTGCACCAGTTGAAGGGGCACAGATGGTCACTGGTGATGTAACGGATTCAAATTCGCAACAAAGAATCTTACAATTACTCCACGACGGTATGAAAGTCGATGGTACACGTTTGCCCGAACCCTTGGCAGGTGAACAGCGATTATTCAACACCATCGTGTCTGATATTTCACCTCGCCTGACTGGCCAATATGACCGTGATCAAGCAATATCGCTTGAATTGGTAGCGATGGTATTTGATTTCACACTCCCTTTACTTACTCCGGGTGGAGCGTTTGTCACGAAAATTTTCCAAGGCACAGGCATTGAGGGAATAGTGAATGCTGCAAAACAGCGATTCTCTAGGGTACAGCGGTTTTCTCCTGATGCATCGCGCAACTCATCTTCAGAAGTATTTCTGGTTTGCAAGAATAAATTGCCTCGACCCAAGAAAGGTTCAGGTGGAAAATCAGTGGCCTACGAACTGGATCGACACTTGGAATCCGAAGGAATCATACAGCCTAAGACTGAAGATGTTGAAAGTGAAATTAAGAGTGGATTCAGACGAATCCCAAAGAAAGGATAACACATTCACTTTCACTCACCTCTCAGCGAAATGACTGTCGACCAAAGGCGGGCATCTCGGTTGCTCTGAGGAGTGAATAGAATGTCTGTCAGTATTGTTAGAAGTAGCCCGCTAGAAACTCGACAACGCGAGAATAGGAGAAGTATATTACGCGAAATTGGTCGATGCCAAATCGATACGAAGCCCAAAGTGAAACCTAGAATTCGAGTTGAGGATTTGATCCCCAACCGACCCATTGGCCGCATTGAACTCCTTATTTTGCGCCGATACCCTCGTCGTACGGTCACCTCCAAGGGTTGGAAAGGCTCAGTCGCTGCGGCGTGTGGACGTGATGAATCCGGTCTAATCGGAGTCGTATTGTGGGGCGATCAAGTCGATCGTGTACGAACCGGCGATATCATTTCAATTGAAGGGGGTTGGTGCCGTTACAGTCACGGACAGAAAGTGGTTTCCTCGGGGCGTACGGGTCGTCTTACGGTTCTTGAGGCGTAATTCTATGGCCGTAGACCTTCGGTCAACCATATTAAGGAGGAGTCGGTCGCCGGCTCGCTGAGGGACCATTATGCAGAAGCGCGCAACAACCTGCTCCGCATCGGGCGTACCACTAACGGACGCTAAGAGTACCTCATTCCCCTGCCCCACATGTGGCGAACCCATTGGTCGTTCCGAACGCTGCCGCAATCAAGCTGTGACCTATTATTGTCCAGCCTGTGGATTCCAGGGCCCCTGATGGAGGATTTTTCGTGGGTGAAGTGGCAGTCAAATACAAAATCATGTGTGACCCTGATATTGAACAAGTCAATGCTGAGGGCATTGCTAGCGCCATGCAAGAGATGAATAGCGATGTCGGTGTTGTTCAAATGGTCGAAACCAAGCCACTCGCTTTTGGTCTCAAATTCGTTGAAGCACATTGTGTCATCCAAGAGGGTGACGGGACAGTTGACCAATTCGAGGATTCAATTCGAAGTATCCTCGGTGTTGGTGAAGTCGAAGTACTTGAAATCGGCCGCCTTTAACTCAATACTGAGTCAGTGGCGCCCGCATGAATTCACGCATCAATACCGTGGCATATGTGCCGCTAGGCAACGAAAATCGAATTCGAAGTGAGCAACCATCGGGGTTCCACACCTCTCCTTCAAGTGGTCCTTGGGCATATCGAGTGCTAAGGTAGGAGGATTCAATGTCACTGGCCTCCTCAACGCTGAATTCACTGAAGCCTACCGTCATGGCCCTCCGACTTCCCTTTGAAGACAAACGAGGTATGCCCGATACTTTCCAGTCCTGGTCCATCAATCCCATTTTGGAAACGACATCATGCTCAATTCGACCGGGTGTCGAATCGGAAAATACACTTTCGGCTCCCGGCAGAGATGCAGTCACTGCCAATCTTCCTCGTCGACAATTACGCTGAATTCTGGATTGAATTTCTGGATCGACTTCGACCAATTTCGCCATATCGATTTTCCCATTATCTTGGACCATTCCAACAATATCCCCCGGAATCGGATCCGTCAATGTCAATCCCGCATCTAGTCGAGCCGCAATGATTCGATTGAAGGCCTCAGATTGTAGACTGTGGACCATCATCAATTGCAAATTATTGGGTAATTTACGGAATGCACCCAACCAATCTTCCGGTTTTCTCTGCAAATGTTGGAGCATGTCTCGCTCAAATCCGAGATGGCGGGGAATCATGTCCAGACACTCGTCAACATTTCGAGTTTCTCGCCAATGACTCCGAAATGCAATCACGTCATCTTGTTGCTGAATGCCCGGCATCCCCAGGTAGGTATCAACGGCTTCCTCCCAGTTATCGGAAATGACGGCTCGGCCGACGACTGGGGTGACTGGACGGGTGGCCCCAAATCTCTGAGGGCCAATCCAATTGGGGAATTTTCCGGGCCCTAAACGCATTTCCATATGTTCGAAAATATGATTCACCCTAGCGATGGCATCTTTTGCTTCAAGTGGAGATCCATCAGCATCTGCACATCCTCGTACAGTAATCGTGAATCGGTTTGCCGAGTGGTCTCCAAATCCCAGTTTTTGATGGCTGCGCCCCAAGACTTCGATATCGACATCACTCAATTCAACCTCAGAAACTTTGTTTTGAGGCGCATCGATTACCAACAATTGTGTGGTTATCGCACGCTTGTCTTTGGTCCCACTAAACCAAATTCGATTTCTTGAGATACCCAGTATTTTCGCCAACTTACCGACGAATCGATTAGTTTCCCAATTCGTCAAAGTTACTCGAGCAACGGTGAACCGTCCCCGTGGCTCAAGGGCCGGGATTCTGCCGACTTCCTCTACTCTAAAGTCCTCAAATCTTGATTTTAGAATACCGCCAATGCCGATCCCATCACAGGAGTATCCAGTCAGGCCGCATGCTGCCGCGATTTCCGCGGGATTCATTCGCATCCCTTCAGGGTAGACCGAGTCCATCAAATTCGTTGGCAATATCCTTGCAGAGCCCCATCAAGACTTTCGCTGGATTTTTACCCTTTTTGCAGCGCAGATAAAACTCAGGCTCGTCCAGTTCCGGGTGCCCAACGAAGTAGTTCGCATACTCAACATCTTTGCTATCATTCAATCTTGAACGGAACATCTGGAGTGATGTATGACTTTCCTCTGTAATGCGAATTCGCAACTCAGCCCCCTCGTTCAGTAGTACCTTAATCGCCATCTTGACCGGTTCGCCGAACCTAACCACCCTTTTGAGCCTTCTTTCTCAGTCACCCACTGTGTGGGTGCAAAATTTACTCAATTTCGGGGTTTGTGAAAACTCGGTCCCCTCTCTACTTATCAAGAGAATTCTGCTCGCCACCCCATGGGAGATGGAGCGATTTCCGAGGATACGCTCGTCGACCCGGCTATTTTTGAGCGTTCAGCAACCACCATTTTGTTTGTATCACTTATGCTTACCATCGCTTTGGGTGCGCAGTTGTTCCCGAACCTACCCAATTTCGATACGGACTTATCCTCATTTGCACCGGAGACAGATGCCGAACAAGCTGAAGCACGTATGTCCGGGCACTTCGCACCAGAAAGTCGCCCCATGTTCATCCATGTTGTCGACGACTCAGGAGGCAATGTTCTCAGTATCGACAATCTACATCTGCAAGAGACAGCCCTTCAATCCATTATGAACCATTCATCTTCATCACAGCACTACATCGATTCCGTGATTGCGGCCCCGGATATATTGCAATATTCAATCGATGAATCAGATGCAGATGGTACCTCACTTAGCGATTATTCCTCCTGGTCGGACCTGCTTGATGCAGTCCTTGAGGACGGAACCGTTTGCACTGATGCATTGGGCGATGATCGCGCCTTGGCAGCGGGTGCCTTCATCCAAGACAGTTTACTTCATCGTGACTTAAATTATGATGCAACGTGTGATTATTTGTCGGATCCAGAAAATGCAACCGGTGGTGCAGCCCCCTCAGCGACCAGCACCCTGTGGGTGATCATGATTGACCCTGATTTGGATGACACGGAGCGTCAAATCAGACAAGCCTTGCTTAGAGATCAACTGGATACAATATCTGCAAACTCGACTTTGGATTATCATTCGACCAGTTTGGACCTGGTTAGCCATGACATCAATCAAAGTACGGTTGGAGAATTGGCGATGCTGATTACGGGGGCGGTCCTCGTGGTTGTTTTACTGCTCTCGATTGCCTTCCGTTCAGTCCGAGGTGTTGCCTTCCCATTGGTCGGTCTATCTGCAGCCTTGGTATGGACCTACGGGGGTATGGCGATGGCCGGGATTCAATTCTCGATTCTAGAAGTCGCAGTCGCGCCAGTCGTACTCGGTTTGGGGATTGATTACAGTATTCACCTACAGCGTCGCTACAATACATTCCGGGCTGAGGGGGAAACCGCCAGCGTTGCATGGTTGAAGGGATTTGAGACGCTCAAAGTACCATTGGGTCTTGCAGTAATTACCACCATGGCCGCTTTCATTGCCAACATTGTCTCCCCACTACCTCCACTCCGGATATTCGGATTTGCATTGGCTTTCGGCGTGTTCTGTGCATTCGCCTCTTCGACATTGTTGGTGGGGGCTCTGCATGTTGTAATGGAGCGGGAATCCGAGGCCTATGCAAAACACATTGAGTGGATGCGATTTGGCAATTTTGGAAATTACATGGTAGGGTTTCAGAAAATGCATCAAGCCAAAGTGATCGGTGTTGTTGCTTTGCTAACCATTGGATCAGTGATTATGGCGGCAGCGAAGTTGGAAACAGAATTTGACTTGACAGATTTCCTTGACGAAGATATGGATGTGATGCAGGGACGAGAAGCATTGTATGACTCCTATGACGCAGCGGGATGGAAACCAATTTACATCCTGATTGAACCCTCAGGGGACGCTGATTCGATTCCCGACGATACCTCATTCCTGGTTGCCCATCAATTGCTTGACAATTGGCTTGAATCAACGAACGGTGTTGTAGCCCCTCATTCTACAGCCGGCAATATTCACCCTGTCTACGATGGGCCCTATCCCATACTTTTTGACGCGGTTCAGGGCGACTCCAATTTCGGCTCGTCTTTCAACCTCAATATCGATGGTGAGTTGGAAACGACACAGGGATACGGTGTCGGAGACATTGCGGCGGCACTATTTTCGCTGAGCCAAAACCAGTCAACTGCTGACCCACTCACCGGTGAAACTTGGGCAGAACGTGTTGACAAATCCATCGCATTCAATGATGAGAATCAAATTCAATTCATCCGAATGGAAGTGCTAATCGAAGTCAAGACGAGTAGTGACAGTTCAGCGGTTCTTGCAGCATTCAGATCGACAGTCGATGATTTTACGAACTCCGGTCTCATCGATGCAGATGTCCACGTAGTTGGAGAAAGTGTCAGTCTTGAGGCCGTACTAGATGGATTGACTGAGTCTCAAGTCCAGTCAACACTCATGAGTTTGGCTGTATGTTTCACCGTATTGTTGGCGCTAACACGTAGGATCGGACCGGCATTGATCATCGTACTCCCAGTTGGTGTTGCAGCGACTTGGGTTGTGGGGGCAATGGCGTTGCTAAACCTAAACTGGAACGTAATGACTGTGATGGTAACGGCATTGACAATTGGTCTCGGAATCGATTATTCCATTCACGTTTGGCGTCGCTTTGAAGCGATGAAATCGAAAGAAGGCGATGTTTGGTCTGGATTGCGAGAGATGTATGCGTCTACCGGTGTGGCACTTGTTCTATCAGCCGGAACAACGGTTTGTGGATTTAGTGTTCTCTTGATGTCACAAATGCCTGTTGTTCAAGAATTTGGGTTGGTCACTGCGATTACAGTTTTCTTTTCACTGATCTTGGCAATGGTATTGCTACCCGTGTTCTTAATCCTAGATTCACAGTCGATGAATGGAACTGAATCAAGTTAATTTGCGATTGTTCTGAGGAATGTCGGCATCATGAGATTCTGTTCTCTAGCGACCAACAAAAGCGCCATCCACAAGGTGACTGGGCCCAATGCTCTTCGCTTTCGTTGAGCACGTCGCATGATTTCCTTTCGTTCTAAGCCTGACGCATCTGTGATTTGTTCGAGTAATTTGGTGATGTGTGTTGCAGCTGGATCTGTAGGCGCGACTTCAATTTGTTCTTCTTCAATTGTAACTTCACCCGCCACCTCTGTGGGTGGCATCAGGGTTTGCCTTGGTGCTTGAGGTGGTGATTCCAATATTCGCATGGTCGGTAGCCAACCAAATGGCACGTCGACATTTTCAATCATGATATTGGGTTTGACACCTTCAGAGCTTGCATCCAACCATCCAGCCTCAATCAAATTATCACGGACACGGTTGGCAGTTTCCATGTTGAACCAACCCAAGTCAAATGCCCAAATCCTACTGATTGTGTTTAGGTCTATTCTGTCCGTCGCGGACGATTGCCATGTTTGAGCCAGAAATACCTCGATTTCCGAGAATTGCCCCTCATCTCCACTCATACGAACATCATTTCCTAGAGAATCCGGTTCTTCATGGTCACGGGCCAAAGGTCATGCACTAGAGTCTCCTGCGAGCCCCCAAACCGGTGGATTTGAAGAGGTCGGTGGGCACACGGAGGTAGATGATGCGAGAGTATATTGCGCGCGACCCGAAAACGGGAAAGCCTCTTCGAACCGGTCGAAAGAGGAGTCATGGTCTTGAACTCGCATACAAACCAGGTGAGGGCGCTTGGGACGCTCTTCCTCTCGATCGAATTCTCCCACTTGCTATGGGTAATACTGACATTGAATCAGTGATATGGAGGGACAAGGAGCGTCTTTTGAGGCGTGCTGATGCGATTCGAGCATTGCCGAGAATCCGAGGCAAAGATCAGCAACTCGCTCATAGAGCACTTGAATCTGCACTGGGTAACCTAAATCCACACCTGCGAATTGCCGGTCTCGAAAGTTTGCCTTATTGCGCATTGCAACATTCTGATTCACTCTTTGAGCACTTACACGAGTTGTTGGAAGACATCGATTTAGATGTACAAAAAGCAGCTCAAAGATGTCTGGTTATCGTCGCACCCGTCTTTCCATCGGTGACTGAAGAAACTTTACGTCGAGAGTTACGAGTTAGTGAAAAACCACGCCAGCGCTCCGCCTTTGAAGCACTCAAGCAAATTTCTGACAATTGGCCTGAGGTGGCTGAACTGCACATTGATGAACTTATTCGGGAAGAAGAAGGTGATCTCCGTGGTTTGGCTGCTGCACTTCTCCCTCGCTTAGCCAAACACAAATCTGCTACGTTATGGGACTTGGTAGGTTGGTGTTTACAGGATGAAGCCGTAGTTGTTCGAAGACATGCCGCCCGTGCCCTGTTGCCTCTGGCTGAACATGCACCGAAGGTGACACAAATTGCACTTGAAATTGCATTCTTTGATGAGGACGAACAAGTTCGAAAATCTGCGCTTAAGGCCTCTCGGAAACTCGATCCAAATTCATTCAGAATGCAACGTCTCATTACGGATGGTACTAGACATTCGGACCCTAATATTCGCCTGTCATGTATCAAAATGCTTCCCGTCATCATGGTTGATGCTGAGGTGAGAATCATGGCCTCAGAATTGTTGCACCAAGAAACAGATGCAGAAATCAAAGACTTGTTAGAGGAACTGATGATTGATGAATCACTTGAGGGCACTGAGGCTGAAAAGAACGCTTTTTTGGCACCTGCGGAAAAGGTCGAGAGAGACGAAGGTTCAATCTCAACTCCTCCTCCGGTCACGATTCAACCACTCCCTGAAAAGAAAGTCGTAGATTCTGCAAAAATCCCTGACCCTGTACGTCGACCGTCACAGGATGAAATCTACTATGGCGATGACTTTGACGAAGGTCAAGACGACTTTGTGTGAGTGAAAATCTCCCCGAAGGGGAGTCGGCACGGTTAAAGAGGGGCGCAAGGTCGCCGACGCCGAGGAATCCGCATGAGTGACGAAGAGTTCGACACAAAGCGAGAACAGTTTAGCAATTTGTGGGACGGAATTACACCCAAAGGTGTAAACCGAACAAAGGCCCTCAAGTTCCGCCAATACATTCGTGAGCATGTTCGACAAAAGCGAGTCCCATTGACTCGTGAGAACTGTGAGAAGTATTGGATGGGTGAGTTGCAGAAGGAATTGCACGAAGCGGAGACCTTCTGAACGAGCTGACACAGATGTCTGCTTCTAAATCATACACGAACGTCCGTTTTTCGGATTGGGAACTTTCTGCAAGCATTGCAGAAGCCATCTCCTCCAAAGGCTGGGAATTTGCAACACCCATTCAGGCTGAATCAATACCATTATCGATGATGGGTAGAGATATCGTCGGGCAAGCTCGAACGGGCTCGGGAAAAACAGTGGCCTTTGGCATTCCGATTTTGGAAAAATGTCAACCGACTGGATCCATTCAGGCTCTCGTACTCTGTCCGACTCGCGAATTGGCCACACAGGTCAGTGAGGAGTTAAGATGGCTCCAGGGTGATAAAGGCCTGAAGTTGGTCACAGTTTACGGTGGAACGGATTTAGAAAAACAGGCGAAAGTTCTGGATGATGGTTGCGATGTAATCATCGGAACCCCCGGGCGTGTTATCGATATGACCAAGCGCGGACATATCAATCTTGAAGGAATTACTCATTTCGCTTTGGATGAAGCAGATCGGATGCTCGACATGGGCTTTTTCCCAGATATTCGATGGTGTTTGGAGCGTTTATCCAGTAGGGAGCAAACCTTGCTGTTCTCTGCGACATTCCCCCAAGAAGTATTGGAAGTTGCTGCCGAGTTCATCTCGGATGCTGAGCACGTAATGAGTGATGATTTGGATGTTGAAGTCCCAGAGATTGAACAGTACATGATTCGTATCGGTCGGGCAAACAAGTTGTGGGCTCTTGGTCGCATCATCGTAAATTTGTCCAAGGAAGATCAAGTCATCATATTCTCAAATACCAAGCGCATGGTTGATCTTTTGGTTCAGCGACTCGATCGTCACCGATTCTCTGCAACAGGCCTCCATGGTGATATGGCTCAGAACAAACGAGAGAGAATCATCAATGATTTCCGCGACGGGAAAATCAAAATCGTCATCGCAACCGATGTCGCTGCACGCGGATTGGATGTCGACGGAGTAACTCTAGTTATCAATTACGACATCCCTGCCGACTCTGAATCTTACGTCCATCGAATCGGACGGACCGGTCGTATGGGTCGTAAAGGCACAGCCTGGTCTTTCGTTTCCGGTGAGGATGCGCCCAACATGACCAAGATCATTTCGACTTGGAATATGGTTGTTGAAGAGGTCGAGGCGCCCGCACTTCCCGATGGCATCGATCGCGACCCTGTTCGTAAGCAGATGGATTGGGGCGAGTGTGCCGATGTATTTGGGATGGTCCCAATTCAGTTGTCGACCACGGAAACCTCAAAATTAGCGATTCATGATTTCTTGCGTGAACAAGCTAGACTACCAGATTTGGCAATTGGTAAAATTGACGCCAACGGTTCCAACGCAGTGGTTGAAATTCACCGGGAAAAGGCCCAACATACACTTGATGCCTTGAAGGGTAAATCGATGAGTGGCACTGATGTCAATGCTCAACTCGTCGATTGACTATTCTTCTTCCCACAAGTCGGTAACGTTCGTTTGCTGAACTCTGACAATGGCAAGCATCGCGATTAGACCTGAAAATAACCAGCCGCGAATTGAGCGATCCCAGACGTTATCCCAGATCTTCATCTCATCAAAACATGGTTTGCCATCACTGTCGATGTATCCTTCCATTTCATCATCAGCACAGTCTTCTGCCACACCCTTGAATTTCAGATTGTCATCATTCATTGTGACTTCATAGGTTGACCAAACAGCCAACAATGCACAAATGATGAGGGCAATAATGGATGCCCTTGGTAGTGAATCGCGCATCTCTATATTTGTATATTTTTTGAAATCTGAAATGGTAGGTTTAGCCTTCTTATCACGCAGCCCATTTCGTTCCAACATGATGAACCAAATAAACCAAAACAAAACGAGTAAGATCAGAAAACCCTGCTTGAAAATGAACTCATGCATTTCATTCATCTCCGCCTCACCGTATTGCATCCCAATTGGATAAAGAGCCAATAATCTGAGAAAATTGAGGAACTGAACGATGAATGCCATTCCAATTAGCGAACGATTCCGAATTTTTTTCTCTACGCCTGGCGTCAACATCATGAGTGTTCCAAGGAAGAGGACTTCATTGATTCCTGCACATTCAGCATCGACATACAATGGCACCTCTCCATTGATGAATCCGGAACCAAACAAGTTTACGCCTGTCCAAGATTGAGATGGACCGTGAAAGACCAATTCTGCTGAACCAGGCCAAATCAGATTTGAGCAACCAGTCCAAAGCCAAGCTAACAAAACCTGAAACGGCTCAAGGCTGGCATCTGGTTCAGTTGCCCACCAATAGACAGCTTGGACCCCGATTAAGGCCACAGGAATCCGGAGATATCCATATGCCATTTCCCCGACTTCAGACCAAGAAAGGTCATCGTTCGAATGATGACTTCGAGTCGCTCGCACAGTTGCCGTAGGACCCTCTTAGGCTTCAACCCCACTCATCAATCTCCCGTCGCATTCAAGATAGGGTGGCGATTCGTAGGAACCATGGAGGAGTTTGAAGTCAGTTTGACTCTTGATGTCCTCAGTTTTGATTGCCCCGTACCTGTGTATGAAACCAAGCGCACACTATCATCGATGGCAGCTGGTGAAGTCCTTCTTGTGATGGCAGATGATCCTGAAACAAAGATGGATATCCCGGCACTCCTGAATAGGAGCGGCGACTCATTGTTGAGTGTTCACGAGGAAGCGGGCGAGTACCACTACTACATCCGAAAGGAGGAGAAATCATGACCTCGATTGTAGAGAAAACCGACGTTCCCGCAGATGCTCGATTACCCACAGCCCACGGGGAGTTTCGTATCCGCGTTTTCCATGACGAAAAGACAGGTTTTGATCATGTGGCATTGACCTTGGGGGAAATGGGTGGTCCAGACCCCGTCTTGGTCAGAGTTCACTCTGAGTGCCTTACTGGTGATGCATTTTCCTCTTCACGCTGCGATTGCGGACCACAACTTGATGCTGCACTAAAAACGATCCAGAGACACGGTTGGGGCTGTTTGTTGTATTTACGACAAGAAGGTCGAGGTATCGGACTTCATGCAAAAATTCAAGCTTACAATCTACAGGATCAAGGTGCAGATACGCTAGATGCCAATTTGATGTTAGGTCACCCAGCAGACGCTCGAGATTACAGCATCGCTGCAGAGATGCTCACTGCGGTTGGAATCAGAGACGTGTGCTTACTCACGAATAATCCTGATAAGGCAGAATCATTGCAATCGTTGGGAATCACGGTTTCTGAACGAATGCCATTGGTTGTTGGCGTTGTGGCTGAAAATCGAGATTACCTCAAAACCAAGGTCACCCGCATGGGCCATGATATCGATCAGTCAGAACTTGAAATCGATTAATGGGGCCGCGACCGGGAGTTGAACCCGGGGTGGCAGAGCCACAATCTACCGTCCTAACCACTAGACCACCGCAGCCACGATGTAAATCGGCGACCTACGCTCGGTATTTCAAGCAAGCGCCACCCTTTGTTACCGATTGCCCTTACGAACGCGCAGGCGAGGCATTCAAGGACGTACCCGCCAGCGCATGTACATGGGCAGGCGTAATATCGCGATTTTGCTAGCCATCTTCTTGTTTGGCTCTGTGGTTCCTTTCACGGCATCGGCCGATACAGTCATCCGTTCCGAATCGGTCGACTTGTTCCCTTCGGGGACTTTTGATGATGCATCCGAATGGACGGTTTCGACCAACAAAGCGTACAGTGAAGATATCGCGGAATACAGTACTTCCATGGTGGCAGATGGTCGTTTGTCAATGACACATGATCGGCCTGCAAATTTCAATGAGATTACAGCTTGGGCAACCGATTCACCCACCGGCGATAATCTTTCAATCGGTCAGCCTGATTGTTTCAAGCCTGCCTCAAATCCAGTCTGTGACAATGACTTGGATGGCGATTCGGATGGAGGGTATTCTTGGACAAAGGGACCGGTCATCGAACTTGCAGGCTTTGATTTCACTGCGGGTGAGGGGTTGGACATCGTGAATGTGTCCATGGCCGTTGCCTTCAGGGTGCCGGATTCTCTTCAGCAAGATAGCATTCAATTCATTGTCGAATCCAATGGTAGTCAAAGTTTGGTCAAAACCTACGCTCACACCATGGGTGAAGTCAATCACATGAACTACAACACTCGCATTTTTTCTCTTGATTCAATTCAATCGTGGTCATGGGATGAATTGTCGAATCTGAAAATCATCTTGGATTATGTTTCAGTCGGTGAATTTGATGACAGTGAGTTGCAGATTGATGCTGCGGGACTGATTGTCAAACATCTGCAACCTTGGGGTACCTTTGAACTTGCCAAAGCATCTCATTCTGTCACATTTGATGAATTCCCCATCCTCTCAGCCGACATACAGGCTGGCTCAAAGTCGGAATTGACCATGGCTCCATGTGGTTTGCAAAATAGTGGTTCTACAGATGGTCTATGGGTGACTGAACCGCTACAACTCCCCTATGATCAATCATGGGGTCGCTTCCATCCCAATGTTTCTGGAAACACAAGTTGGGAGTTTTCCTCCTCCACAGATGGTGCCATTTGGTCATCCCCAATCGCCATCGCAGAGGGAGATTTAGTCAATACATCTGAGGAATATCTTCGTTTCCATGCCACATTGTTGGATGGGTGTATCGGTGGCGCTACGATTGACATTAACAACCCCACACTGACCATACAAGGGCAGGTTTTGGGAGAGATCCATTCCATGGTTAGTGCATTCTCGAAGTTGCGAATTGCAATGAATGGAGAGGAAATTGCTGCCATCAATATTTCCGAAGGCGCATTCAATCACAGCGTACCCGTAGGACATCTACTCTCACCCGGGGGTGGCCAGATTGAGGTTGGCCTCTCTGCCCGATTCCACTGGTCTAGCTCGGGTGAATCAGAAACGATTGTTGTCCAAGTTGAAGAAATGAATGTTATCGGGGGTTACCTGATTGAGTGGGATCGTGACCCGCAGTGCGAAGCACTATCAGACCAATATTTCGATGAAGACGGGGGTGGACGATTATTGGAATTCCTGTATACTTGCTCTGACGACTTAACCAGCAATGGTGACTTGACCCCCACTGCAACAAGTTCAGATCCCTCGATTTTAGAGGCAAGTTTCGTAGATGGGCAAATTCGACTGCAACCGGTTGCCGATGCCTCCGGACAATCAACAGTCAGCATTACCGTACTTGACGAACGACAAAACACCTGGACCAATTCATTCAGTGTATTTATCTCAGAAATCGACGATGCTCCTGAAATGGATGAACTCCCCGTAGAACTGACGATGGAATTGAATCAACCCCTCACCATTCCATTCTCCTACTGGGATCGCGACACACCCTCCTCTGAACTCAGCATTGAGATTACACCCGAATGGGCCACATTTTCCGGTGGGGAGATTACCTTCGAACCTACACAATTTGGTCGTAAAACTGTGACGATTAAGGTCACAGATGGAGTGAATGAGATTGAACAGACCACCGATTTAATCGTCACTCAAAGAGCAGATTTGTGGGTGCAAAGTATCGATATTCTCAATCAGAATACAGGTGGTTCTACAGTTTCTGAAGGCAACGCAATCGAAATTTACGTCTATGTACGCAACAGTGGCAATAGTATCGCTCAACCAGTAACGATCCGTTGTTCGGTAAATGGGCAGACTTTCGGTACACCACAAATTGCCATGATGTCTCCAGGGGATTTGAGCTCTGCCGTTTGTGACCAATGGGGCCTTTTGGATGTTCAACCCGGTGAAGTTTTGCTTGAAGTTGAAATCGATTGGACAGGAGACATCGATGAAACCAATGAAGTCAACAATGTCTGGTCGGGCACAATTGTGGTTAACCCCGCCCAATCAGATGCAGATGAAACCGCAAATGCAGATGGTGCACTTAGTGCATACAGTTCGTATCTATGGGTCGGGGTTGTGATTCTTGGGCTTCTCGGGATTTTGGTCTTCATGTATGGGCCAAATCAAATCCAGAAGATTGAGTAGCGATTGAATCGTTCAGAAACAACCGTATGGGCTGATAATGCAAAAATTCGCCTGAATGGTTATACGGGGTCGTCTCATCTTAGGGATGTTCCCGCAATGATTGGTGCTCCAATCGGGGGGTGGGAACGGGGTGGTGTAACACATGGCGAAATTGAAGATTCGACTAGAGTCGGAGACTTGGGTTTTTGAGGAATTTGAGCAAGCATAGTGTCTCAAATTACTCGCTCTGAGCTTTCTTCCAAGCCTTTGGATAGGTTTCGGGTGGCAAGAAGACCAAGTCAGGTCTGGCGATTTCACCAGTCTCCATCTCTTGGATCATTTCTGTGCGCGTCAGCATTGACCCCAGCGAAACCAGTTCACCCTTTAGTGTCAGCAAACGTACGAGGTCACCTCGCTCTAGGTCGGATTCGACCGAAACAATTCCCGGACGCATTAATGGGGCGCCATGTGCGATTGCACCAGCAGCACCATCTTTGACAACGACTGTGGGCAAGTCGCTAACGAGTGTTTCGATGGGTGCGAGAATTTTCCGGATGGCTCTCTCTTCCCCCTTCTCTTTCCACAGCCACACAGCATCCTTCAACTCCTGTAACGTGATGCAATGTGATTCCATGAAACGTCCGGACTGAGTTCGCCTCAATTCCTTCAATTCGACTGGATGGCCGAGTAACAATCCCAAATCTCTTGCAAGAGTTCGAATGTATGTTCCAGCCTCGCATGTGACTTCAATCGCTGCATCACGACCATCTACATCCAGCAATTTAGTTTCCATACGCCTACTGCGAACTTGAACTTTAACTGCAGAGATTTCGGGGGGGACATTGTACACTTGCCCACACATTTGTGCAATGGCTCTCTGTAGCGCATTTTTGTCAAAGTTATTGGGTGCCCTGAGAACACCAACATACGTCTTGTCATGCGAGAGTACTTTCTTTGTCAATCTCATGGCTCGACCGGATAGTAGGACAAGAACGCCGGTTGCAAACGGATCCAGTGTTCCACCGTGACCTAATTTTTCAAGTCCCAAAATATCTCTAGCCCAAGCAGAAACCTGGTGGCTATTGGGGCCTTGGGGTTTGTCGATGACGAGCATTCCAGCTTCAAGTAATTCGTCAATCGTCCTTTCTGCGGGGGTACACCCATGGGCCGGAGATGTCTTGGCATCTCCATCGATGGTAATCATGAGTATTCCTCCAAATGTTTCAGCGCAGCACTGAGCACTTGTTCGGCATTCAGTGAATCAGAATCGATGATACAAGTGTAGGGCTCTTTCGATTCAATGTCAATATCATACAACTGTTTGTAGCGAGCCCCATCGTATGCCATCCGTTCACGAATCAATACCAATTGTTCTTCGACATTGCCACCTTCCCGATTGACAACTCGACTCGCCCGAACTTCTTCACTGACTTCGATCCAAATGCGTGGACAATTTAGTTGATGTTTGAATGCCCACCATCCTGCAAGTCGGCTTTCAACGATTTGCGGACTGTCTTCCGATAACATGGCATTGGTCAGCATCTGATCCAATTCCTTGTCGACAGATTCATCTTCGACACAATACTGTCCAAATGCTTCGAGTGTCATGCCCTTTTCAGCAGCTGTATTCCGGAATACTTGACCTCCATTCAACATGCCCCAATCGAGTTGTTGGCAAAGTCCAGCAACCAGCGTACTGGTCCCAGAACCTGGATGCCCGCTGACAGTCACACGTGCAGGCAGATCATCGCCTCCACTCATCGAGGCAAACGGTACATCGGTTACGCCCCGAATCCGTACGAATGACAGTATTTCCACCACATGAAGGGCAGATGACGCCTTCTAATGCCCGACCTCTTGCGTGGGATACGACGATTTTTTCAGGTTCATCTTGTTCAACAAGATCTGCGCTTCCGCCACGATTTCGCCGTTGGCTCCTTTGGGTTCTACGATTACTCTGTTTCTTGTTTTTCTTCTCTTTGAGCAACGCCAGTAGAGGTTCTTCTAGCGTTTCACCTGATAGTACAAGTGGGTGAGAGCGGTATCGCATAAGTTTGAGGTGTCGATCGACAATTCGACCCAATGGCGCACTAAGTGTGATGTAAGCGGCAATCCATGCCGGGAAAAACAGAACCTTGCCATTGAAACTCCATTGTGGGTTCCATGGGAGACTGATGTGTTCAACACGGAATCCTTCAACCATGACATACATCCAACTGAAGATTCCAATGATGAAGATCATCGTAAACATCATCGGTTTCATCATCGACATTTGCAATTTCGTAGTTTCTGGCATTAGATGCATTTGCATTTTCTGAATCTTCTCTAGCCTCACATGATCTCGCGAGATTCGAGCCTCTTGCATCAGTTTGCGGAGTTGCTTATTTCGATGATTCAGGTGAGCTTGCTTCATTGGGTCCATGAAAATTGAACGAAAAACAGTATTCACAATCATGATTGATGAGCCCACAATCAATACAGTGGGGACAAAATACAGGTCGTGAAATGGCAAAGCAGGTTCTAGAACACCTCCGGCTAGGCCGGCCATGGAGACTCGGAGTCCATCAGACATTAGGATAAACGACATGCCGATTAGCAACACGATGGGCATGAAAAGTTGCCCCAGAGGCATCTCGGGTTGCTCGGGTAATTCCTCAGCCACAATCGACTCCTGATGAAGGCGCGCCATCAACCCTTCGGGTTGAACAAGTGTATCAATCCACTAATAGGGAACATTCAATTTCACGAAGCCTATGCGTGAGAATATGGAGTCGCCGGAGGACGCCCTGCGCGAAGCACAGGCGGCTGAGGTCGGAGGTGACCTTGCACTGGCAGAGTCTTTACTGCGTGCAGCGAGCAATCGTTGGAAGAGAGAGCCGGAATTCAAATTACGTCATGCTCGTGTTTTGCGGGCATTGGGCAATGAACGGAAAGCTCTCAAGTTGTATCGATCCGTTCTCAAGGCGCACCCTCAACGTGCTGATGTTGCGATGAATGCCGCACAAACCGCAACATCGCTGAACAAGTTGCGTCTCGCCGAATCACTTTGGTCACGCGCGCTCTCTGTCGGTGCACAGGCCGACATTGCCACAGAAGGGCTTTGCCGAGCCATCTGGACGCGCGGACGTAAGGAGGAATCGTGGGAGAGAGCAAAAGTCGCCTTTGTTCAAGGAGGAAGTTCAAGTCGAGTTCTTCATGATTTTCTGCGCGAATGCGCTCCGATTATCGGGACCTCTGTTCCTGAGATTGATTTACTCGAAACCAGCCAACTCGACGGAGATTTCGCACCTTCAGAATCAAGACGTGAATTGTCGTTGAAACCCGCTACCTTCTCTGGCGATTCTGTAGAGTCGATGGCGGGTATTAGTGCCGCAGATTTATCGGCACCTGCGGATCAAGAACTCACAGAGTTGCTTGGCGAGAATGAATCACGTCAACAAATCGATATGAGCGCATTACAGACTCAAAGCGAGGCTCCTACTTCAGTAGTTGAAGTTGACATCCCTGATGATTTACTCGATTTTGATTAATCAAAACGTGAATGAGCAAACCGGACATTGTGCCATGCCCGCTGCAACTTCAACACTGCAAATTGGACATGTTCTTGCTTCAGAGTGGTCACTTTCAGCAGATTCACTCGCCCCGGTAATCTTGGCCAATGCAGCATCCATTTCATCATCGGAATCATCAGATTCAGGTGCTTCGGCATCAGTTTCCTGTTCGTCATCGTCGGAATCATCGTCTGACTCCTCCTCTGATTCAGCCACTGTCTCTTCTTCCGTGGCATCTTGCTCGTCAGCTGATTCTTCAACAGTCTCTTCTTCCGAGGATTCTTCCTCGTCAGTTGATTGTTCAACAGCCTCTTCTTCGACAACATCCTCAGATATGTCCTCTTCTGGA
>CEUJ01394123.1_pt1 | contig 25235 bp, 27 predicted proteins | sample 361531 | NCBI WGS metagenome assembly CEUJ01 (sample SAMEA2622842, study PRJEB7988) | marine metagenome | biome: marine biome (ENVO:00000447); feature: marine epipelagic mixed layer (ENVO:xxxxxxxxx); material: "saline water (ENVO:00002010), including plankton (ENVO:xxxxxxxx)" | depth 140 m | reverse complement strand
CCCTTGTTCCGATATTGTTAGCTTTTAAAAAATCTATTAGCTTTTCTCTTTGCTCAAATAAACCGTCTATAAACCAAGGAGTCGTATAATTTAGATCATGCTTAAACATCTTTATATTATCAGTGTTTTTTAGAAGTTCATGATATCCCTGTGCTATTTCTTTTTTTCTAATTATTCTATTATCTAATTTTTTAAACTGTTCGATTCCAATTACTGCCTGAACATCTGTAAATTTAAAATTATAGCCAATCGTATCATGTATATCGTTCCCTCCCCCTGAACGACCAAAATCTTTAAGTTTTTTTATTTTTGAGGCAATAGTATCATCATTGGTGACGATTGCACCTCCTTGTCCAGTAGAAATTATTTTTGGGGCAGAGAAAGAAAAACTTCCTACATCTCCTATCGTACCCATATGACTTCCTGAGGGGTAAAATGAACCAAGAGCCTGAGCAGAATCTTCAATCAACTTTAATTTTTCCTTTTTACAAAACTGAATAATATTTTCAATATTATTTAATGGGTATCTTCCATTCGCATTAACAAACATGATCGCTTTTGTTTTTGAAGTAAGATTTTGCCTAACAAGATCTAAATCAAGGCATAACGTTTCTTCTTCAACGTCAACAAATACTGGCTTAGCTCCAATCATTTTTACAGAATTTGGGGTAGCAACCATTGTATAATTTGGCACAATTACTTCATCATTGACGCCAATTCCACAAGCAAGAGCAGACAAAGTTAAACTAATGGTACCATTGTTGACTGCAATACAATGTTTGGCACCAACAAACTGAGCTATTATTTTTTCAAACTCTTCCGTTTTCTTAAACTCTGTTACCCATCCACCACTTCTAACATACTCATATAATGCTTTTGCTTCATGGTCATCAAATTCTGGCTCCATTTGGTTAATAAAGTTATCTGTCATTTTCTACCTTTTAGAATTTACTTTTATCAGTATCAACGTCAATGAAAGGACCATTTTTTGATTCAATTATTTTTGTGTTATCGGATAAAATCTCATACCCGTGACCTCCATATGCAAACACAGCTAAGTCTCCTTCATCAAGAATGAAGTCCTCAACAAAATTTTTATTTTCATCATATAGATCGACTCTCATTGAACCACTCTTAACGTATGTCATTTCTTGTGTTCTTGTTGCTGTTCTCGCATAGTCCTTGTGAACATGTGAATCTAGTTTTTTACCTCTTTGGTACCACCAAGATCCAACTTGAATAAAAAGAGAATCAGGGGTTATAAAGTTGAGTCCTTCAACCCAATCTTTATCTTTGTAAACAATTGCTAACAAAGTGCCTTTGTGCATGTATTTTTTCATTATTTGTCTCTTTCGGATAGAAGTGGATTTGTAGCATCCCAATTTATTGAAAATTCAGGGTCATTCCACTTGCGTGAGAATTGCTGGTCATAATCAAAATAGTTACCCGCATAGGCTAGCTTATAATGGTAGACAGCTTTATCACTTTTTACATAATAGGCATTGCCATACCCCGGAGGAATAAGTACACTTATTATGTTTTTTTGATTTAAATACAATGATTCGTATTTACCATAAGTCGTAGATCCAACATTACAATCTACAATGACTTGTTGAATCTCACCATAAACACAACTTACAAGCTTCCATGACTTATTATCTCCATGGATACCCCTCAAAACATTATTTTCCGAAATTGAAAATTTATCGTGTTTGAAGGAGAGATTTTTTGGAATTAATCTATCAATCTCTTGATATAGAAATGAGGTCCAAATGTTTCCTCTTATATCGTTTGAAATTGTAGGTCTAATAATAAATATGTCTTTGAGGACTTTTGATTCTTTTAAAGAAAACTCGATCGGCATCTATAATACTCTTTATATACAATCTTTTAAAACATGAATCATTTTGAATTTTTAATACTGTACTTAAAATTTTTTATCATATTACTCTTTTTAAAATCGGTTTAATTCTTTTTGTAATTACTTCTAACCATAAAACTGATTTATTATAAAGGACAATCTCTTGTAATTTATCATTTTCATCATTCAGACAAAGTTTTTTAGGGGATTCTAGAGGAAAAGCTAACTCTTGTGTTCTTTGAGTTAAAAATCTGCTTTTTAACTTAGTATTTGTTGAATTGCTCCCCATCCCAATATTATTTATTAAATTGTATTTTGGAATTATTGATAATTTACCATCTACAATATTTCTATAAAACCATTTATATGCCCATGAGTTAATACTACCATTGTAGCAGTTTTTAAAAATCCAATGCCAATATTTATATGTTTTCTTTGTATCATACTTTTTTCTTAAAGTGCTATCTTTACTTACTTCTTGCCAATCACTCATTTTAGAATCATATCTCATCCACTCACTTTTCCATGTTGCCCATCCCCACTCTAACGGATATTTTGAAAAATAATAACTTTTATTTTCACTATTATTTACATCTACATATCTTGAACCAGAAATATGAGAAACTTTCTCTTCAGTTTCATACTTTGTTAACATCTCCTGACAAAATTGAAAAAACGAGATTTCAGGCACACAATCATCCTCTAGGATAATAGCTTTTTCTTCTAATTGAAAAACATAGTCTAATCCAGAGCAAATTCTCTTTTCTAAGCCAAGATTAGTATTACTGTAAATTTTTTCAATTCCTATATGGCTCATATCAAATGATTTTTCTACCAAATCCCTTGTCTGATTTACTAAATTGATTTCTTTTGAAGTTTTTGGACCATCCGAAATAGCATATACTTTAGGAGGATTTGCTTTAATTATTTGCTCCACCACTTTTTTTGTAAAATTGGGTCTATTATAAAAGATTAGGACTACTGGCGTAACTAGCATTAGATCTTAATTCTAAGTCTCTTTAGAAAAAAAAGGCCAACTTTCTTGATAGAATAAAGAGCGTAATATAAAATAAAGTGAAAATAGAAAGGTATTTTCAAGATACTTGTGAAATATATCTTCCTTACAAGATTATTATCAGAAATAATATCTAAATCAGAAAGATTCATTTCATTAATAATTAGGCCCATCCTTTTACAATTATAAACCATGAAAAAGTAGTTCAATATATACCTCCTAAGGTGCAACCGGTAAATATGTTCAGGAAGTGCATTTTCTTTCCTTGATAAATAAAGCATTTTCTGATATCCAAGGAGGACACTAAAAAGTGAGCTTCCATCTGTTTGCCATTTGTTATTGGGAATTCTTCCATGAATATACGGCTTTGATATAACTAATATCTTCAAATCATATTTCATCATATTCATCATCCCGACTTGGACATAGTGGGTATTTAAAAATTTATCTGCAATATTTTGTTCCCATAATTCTTTTTTAAAAACAATGGCTGGTAAAAATGTTGGTAAAGATTCTAAATATTTAAAATATTCTTCTTTTCCATTAAAAAGCTTATCTCCATTAATTTTTTTATTACTTAAGAGCTGAGTATTTAAGTAAGAGGAGCAAATGGTTTCATCCATATTATGGTTCATTTGCTTATAATTAAAATAAATTAAATCTGGAGAGCTGTTATCATTAATTACATTTAACAGCTTTTCTATTGCACCATCAAGAAGAATATCATCTTGGCCAAAAAACCAAACATATTCAGTTTTAGCGAAATTAATTACTTTGGAAAAATTCTTATCCATGCCAATTGTAGAATCATTTTTAATTAAACTAATAATGCTGTGATCTTCATGGTATCTTGATAATATTTTAAAAGAATTATCAGTCGAGTTATCATCAATAATAACAAGTGAAACTTTATTCTTTTCAGCTTGAAGGATTAAACTGTCAACAGTATCCTTGATGAATTCTTCACCATTAAAAACAGGTATGCAGATAGAAAGCTTGTTCATTTTTTGAACCTGGCCCTTCAGTTTTAAATATGATAACCCAGCTTCTCATAACGATCTATTGCTGCTGGATAATATTCTTTAAAACATTTTAATGGAAAAGGCTCTTTAATTGGTTTGTGATGAATGTTATAGGATTTTTGAATTTTCTCGATGGATCGAGACCAGTCATAATCCTGATCAATAAAGTTCAAAATATTTATCAAAGTGTCATTTGTATTATAAATTATATCTTCATACCGCAGGATATGCTTATTGTTACTATCAATATAATTCAAATCTTTAGATAAATATTCAATACAAACTAACAATTGGTGTATACATATATCATTTAAAGTCATTGAATTTCTTCCATGATATAAATGGGTTACTCTAGGACCCCAATAAAAATATTCCCCCTTTAAATTGTAGTGAATTTGATTCGATATATTTTCATAAATAAAAGGTAAAAAGTTTGCTAAGGTAATTTCACCATTACTCAATTTTCTTTTAAATATATTTAATTTTCTGGAAGTTTGATTTAGTATAGATAAATTTTTTTTATCGTGGTTTTCTTGCGGAAAAAATATTTTGTTTGTCCATTGGTATTTGATAGAAGTTAAAATATCTGAAAAATTTCTAAAGAGAAAAATAAATTTAGCGTCAGGAAAGACTTCCAAAATATATCTGATCCTAAGACAGTTTGAGGGAGTTTTTTCCAAAAGGATATTGTTATGGCTACTTGAATTTTTCATGTAAAATTTTTCAAAATTTCTTTTTATAAACATGGAGTGTTTTTCATTGTAATCATTTTTGTGTAAGGAATCTTCCGTTTTGGAGAATTTATACCTTCTCCATAAATAGTTTGGCTCAATAAAATATGTAAATCTTCCAGAGTGATTTAAAATTTTTCCAAGCATGGTTGTCCCAGACCTAGGAGGACCTATGATAAAAACTTTATTCAAACCTAGTTTCTTTTTCAACTAGGAGCGATCTTATAATAAAATAGAATAGACACAATTTTGCTATCTTACTTAACATCCAATCAAAACCAAAAGAAAATAAAAGCCCTTGAGAGCCAAAAAATAGATTAACAACTAAAATTGTAAAAAATATTCGATCAAATGTATTTAATTCATTCGCTTTGCTTATTAGCAAAGAAAATAGATACCCTATTATAAAATATATAAAAAGTCCGAAATATCCATGCGATAAAATATAAACTTCTGCATAACCAGTGATCATCCTAGATGAATATTTGATATTACGTAGTTCATAAAATGTTGGTGTTTTAATACCATAATTATCAACGAGGTTTTTTATTTGACCTGCTAGTGGAGAATTAAAAATTACTAATCCTGGAGAAAGATCATCAATTACACTCTTTGAGTAATATATTGGATTAAAAATTCCATGGAATTTATCAGAATAGGTAATGGTGTTGATTGTTATATCTAAAAATCCAACTCGGTCAAATATTCTATCCAAACCAGAGGTTGAAAACAATGGAGAATTCAGGTAGGCTTTTAGAGCATTTTTGTAATTGAAATCTGTTCCAACCTCAACAATTGTATCATATTTAGAATATCTTAGATAAGTTGACAAATCGTACAAAAATAAGCTTGAAACAAATAGAAAGATTCCAAAAACTACTCTCATTATACTAGCCTTAGGATTTTTTTGAAAAACTATTTGACTAAAAATAAAAATCATTATTATGTCAATAAGATGTTTTCGATTACCTATAAGAATTAAAACTATTAATGAAGTGATGATTGATAGCCAAAAATAAAATCTATCCTTTTCTTTTAAATTACCATTGATTGACTTAAATGAGTAAAGTGGAATTAAAATAAGTTGAATGAAAAATATATTAAATATTCTTAGTATGTAGCCGAAAACTGGATTATTGTAAAACGATAAGGAACCTTTATTTAAGAAAGTAATAAAGCTAATTACTAATAATAGTGATGATATAGTAACTATGGATTTTTCTTTTATTTTTATGTTTGAACGAAAAGATTTAGAAAAGTCTCCGAAAATTAAACCTAGATATAAAAGTATTGATGCTAAAAGAAAGTATAGAAACGCGTAATTGAAATCATCTATTGTTATAGGCCCAGATTCTTCCAGTGTCCTAGAAAAATCATCAAAAAAGATTAATGTGAGTATTCTTAAAGAGTTATAGACAACGATATATGTAGAAAGAAGAAAAATAAGAGGATTTGACATTCTGTCGATTAATTGAAATATTACAACAATCATACATAGTGCTGCATTTATTGCTAGAGTATCCATATCTAAAAATCTAGATTCATTAAAAATAAAGTAAGGTATTATACCGAGTAGCAGAGCTAAGGTAATTATTATTGTATTATAGGATATTTTGAGCAATTTATAAATGACCCTTAAATATGTATGACTTTCTTACGTCGAATGGATATTTGTACATGAAGCTTAAAAGTAAAATTATAAATGAATAAAAAACAAACTTAAGAAGTAGTTCAAAATAAACAGATTCTAGAATGAAAATCTGATTTATACCAAAATTGACTACTACAATTAAAAAGAAGAAACTAATTAATTTTAATAAGATTTTATTTTTTATTTTTAAAATTTTTAGTAAAACCATATATCGATATAAAGACGAAAAGGCTTGAATAAATAGAATTTTTAAAGCGATATCATTTTTCATATAAAATAACGTTCCATTATTAGGAATAACAAGTAGTAACGAAATAACTAAACCAACAATTGAAAAAGTAGTTTCAATTTTACTTACTCTGTAAGGATCGCCTATTGAGATAAAAGCAGTACTTACTGTTTGGCCAATAGCCTGAAATAATAAAGAAACTGTAATATAGTAATAAATAGGCAGGTATACATTGTAGTCAGGGGATGAAATTATAGAAATAATTAATTCTAGATTAAATATTGTAAAAGTAATTATTGTAATCATAACAAATATTATTTCATTAAATGATTTTAGAAACAGCTTACCTAGTAATCCACCTCCCTTATTATTAGCAAATGTATACTCCCTTAACAAAATCGGTATTATTGAGGATATGAAAAGCAATATTATCATGGATATTCTATAAGCCATTCCGTATATCGCTTGAACTTCAGCTCCGTGATAATAATGGATTAACCATCTATCAAGAATAAATGATATTGAAAAAAATAGTTGTGCTATAAAAAGTGGAAAACTGAACTTGAAAAGAGGAAATATGAATTTGTAGAAAGTATTTTGTATATTATTTTTTGTAAAAATTCTTCTTTTAAACAACCCAAAAAAGATTACAATTGCGTTAAAAAAAGTTATAAATGAAATTAAAATTATAAATAATTCAAAAGATATGGTTTTTTTAAAGTAGTAAATGAAAGTTATAAAAGCTAAAGTAAAAATCCTTAGACCTAGTGTTATTTTTTGTGATTCAACTGTATAACCGCATGAATCAGAAAAGTGTAATTGAAATGATAAAAGCCACAATGTAATTACATAAAAATAGATTGATATTATTAAAGCTTTATTATCTTCTACTAAGTCTATTCCAAAAAATGTTAAGCATATTAACAAGATTATTGATGCAATAATGATCAGACTAAAAACAATTAATAAGTAATAAGTATACTGTCTTAATGAAAAATTTGAATTTGCGTTTTCTCTAAAAACAGCCTTAGAAGAGTTAAGTTCTGCAACTTGGATAACTTTTTCAAAAGTGGATGACAGAAAAATGAAATTCCCATATTGGTAGGATGAAAATGAATTTGTTAAAAATTTTGTGAAAGATAAATTATAAACTAAGCGAAATATTTGACCTATGAACTTGTAAATAAATTGAAAATTTATCCCAGATGTTTTTGGATTCATTCTTAATTTATTTTTCTTTTCTCATCATTGCGCTTTCGTCAAAAGCTACTTTATCACCATTACTCAATTCTATGGTCTTATGATCAAACTTTTTATTTATGTTAAAATACTTGAGATCGTATTTTTGTATTGTATTAGCAAAAGCATTTTCGTCGTTAGTTTCAAATGCATCTTTATGAAAAAATTGATTATATGTTGATCTATTGTACATATGATGAAGATAAACATTTAAATAATCACTAATCGGTGCGATTTCCCAAGAGATCATATACTTTTGATTATTCTCAACTACATTTTGTAAATGGCTTGTTTTTTTATAAAAATTTCCTGATTTTGGTTTGGTTGCCTTGTGCCAAAGGTTTGCATGGAAAAGAACTAAGTCACCACTTTCAACTTTAAGTCTACTATTAGGATATATATACTTTGGAAGTAACCTCATGAGCTTCCCAAGCTTTGTTAAATATTCTTGATTATTATTAATAATATAATCATTAAACAAGACTTTGTGTGATCTAACTTTAAATTCTGTTGCCCCGCCCCATTGTTTTGTATCATTTTGAAGATAAACCGCGCATTTATAAACATGATATGAAGGGTTATATATATAGTTGACTCTTCCTTGCGTCTGAGCGTCTGTGTGCCATTGTTGAGTATGGTGATTTCTTTGGACTAATAAGTATTTTATTATACCAATTTCAGAAGAAAAGACTTTCTCATATACTTTTTTTAGTTTTTCATTAAAGATAGATTCGCAGAGAAGTTGGTTTTTAACAAAATCAGATGTTCTAATAACCTGATTTTGAGTGTCTAATGTGGTCTTATTTTTAAAAAATTTTTGGAAATTATCACGTAGTTCATTGACACAATTATTATTAAGAAAGCCTTTAATTAATTTGAATCCATTTATTTTTAAACCTTTATCTAAAACCATTAATAGCCTTCTATGATAGGATCATTTATTTTTTATTATATAATTTTAAATCAAAAGCAGAATCTACCTCACCCCAATTCCCTTCATATGATATTGCAGAGATATTGAGACCTGAATCAATTAAATTTTGAAGTAGCTCAGTCATATGAATATTCTTAAATTTATTTTCATTAAAACTTTTTATTTTTTTTTTGACTTTTCCCCAAGAATCTGGGTTGAATCGCAATAATCCCATATATTGTCCATCAATTTCATCTAATGATTGCGGTTTATTTCCTATCTCCGTTATATAATTATTTACAACTTTGAAAGTTTCCAAATCATCAAGCGGGTTAGAAAATCTTTCTGCCCAATTATCTCTCCAATTAGAGTCAAATGTAATTGCAATATTCTCTTTACTATTAATTAACATATCTATGGCATGGCTAGAATAAAATATATCACTATAACTTATTATGCATGGGTAATTAGCTAGCCAAGAATCGGCGCAGGATAAAGAGTACACCATATTTGTTTGGTACCACAATGGATTGTGAAATTCGTCTAGTCCATAATCTAATAGCATTTCTCTCTTATATCCCGTCACAATTGAAATTTTTTCAATACCTGCAGATTTTAATGCTTTAATTTGATAAGATAATAAAGAGTTACCATTTATTTCTAACAAAGATTTTGGCTTTTGATCAGTTAATTTCCCCATCCTAGCTCCCCTTCCCGCAGCTAAAATTATTGCTCTTACTTTTTTTTTCATTCTAGTTGAATAAATTCATTAAACGTTTAGTGTCAATACAATTAATTTCTTTCTCTCTTTCTGGATGCCAATTCCATCCCTCCCAAGCAAGATTTTGATGTTTTATTGATTTAATAGATCCATCTTCAGATAAAGTTGTAATTTCAAATTCTTTTGGGCAAGTATTAATGTTCCAATTGTGATAACTATTAACTTCGATTGGAAACTTTTCTTTCTTAAGTTGGCTAATCAGCCGATGCCTCACATTTACATGGTTATCTACTCTAAATAATTTCGCACCCGCCCAAGTGGCCATAATTTGCATACCTCTACATATACCGAGTACTGGAATATTTTTTATTTTTGCATAATCAAGTAAAAAATATTCAACAGAATCTCTTTGGGGATACTCTCCAATATCATTACCTCCCGAAATAATTATTGCATTAGGAGAAATTCCGGAAATCCATTTATGTAAAATTGGTTGTTTATTTTTTTGATTATTTTTCAAAAATTTTTCATTCCCTAGTTTATTTGGAACTGGTATTGGCAAATATCCACAAGTAATTATCCAGTCTATTAGTGATTGATCTATTGAGTCACGGTATTCACCATAATCTTTTATGTAATCAACCCTTTGAGTAATTAGTACTTTCAATTAATTATTTTTTTGCAATTAGAACGTAAATATTACAGAATTGGTTTGAGAAAAAGGTCATTAGAATTTGTTGGATGATATTCCCTATCAGATTGAGTTTATAGCCCTCCTTTCTTGCCATATTTTCATTGAATACTTTATGTGATTTAGACCTAAATAATCTAAACTTATATAAAAAAGGCATGTTTTCAACAGGAAAGATTTGCATTACTTCAAACCCAACTTTTGAAAAGAGTAATTCAAATTCTCTTTTTTTTAAATTCATCTTATGAAAGACTAAGTTTTTTTTATCTTTGAATTTTTTACTAGCTAACCAATCATTTAATCTATTTTGTAAGTTATCAGCCCTAAAGGAAGCACATACTATCCCGCCTTCCTTCATAACTCTATATGTTTCCATTATTGCATTATCTAAGTTGTTTTCTAGATTATGATATAGACCAAAAGCAAGGATATAGTCAAAAGTACAATTTTCATATTTTAATTGTGTTATATCATCTACTGTAATATCTAATGAGGGATCTTCCTTTAATAATTTTTTTACAGCAATGTTAATAAAGTCAAATCCTGCTATGCGATAACCTCTGTTATGATAATAACGTAAAATTCTTCCATTTCCACATCCCGCCTCAAGAATTAAAGCATCTTTATTTTTGATTATCATTTCTGAATATTTTAAAGGATAAATATCTAGATTGTCCATTGGATTGTCTACAGGAATTTGTTCCCAACGATTCAGCCAATATGCTTTATTTCCAGTTGCTCTGTATGTTATTCGCATAAAAAAGTTAATCTTTAGCTAATATTGCAATATGCTTTAAAACTGGATGAATTATAAAGTACAACTCACCTTCATCTGACTCTGTTTTTTTAAAAGTGAAATCTCTATTTTTGAGGTATAGTTTGATTGTTTTGATTAATACAATTGACCTGACAGCAGAATCATAAATATGATCAATATTTTTTCTATCTTTAGGTGGTAGAAAAGTTTTTCTATAAATCAAAGGACCACTATCAATTTTCTCATTCAATATTATTGCAGAAGCACCCATACTATTATCCTCTATTAAACTATAATAGTTCGTAGTGCTACCTTTATATTTAGGCAAAAACCCACCATGAACATGAAGAAACTTTTTTCCTGTATCAAATAATTTTTTCTTTAATATTACTCCTCCAAATCCAGAATAAATAAAAGTTGATTCAGACTTATCTTTAATTGTTTTAATTACTTCTTCTTTATGTATGTTGGATGTATCAATTATAGTACAAGGAATATTTTCTCTTAAAGCGGATTCATCAACTTTTTCCCAAACGTTAAAATTAAAATCATTCCATAAACTTTTTATATTGTGAAGTGATTCATGGCCAATATCTTCTTTTTTTATTTGCCCAGGCATATTTTTTCTATCTTCATCTTTAAGCAGTACAATGGAAGAGGGTATCATATTGCAGTATATCAAAGACTGTAGATAAAACCTTGATCTAGATGTGTCAGCTAAAACCATCGATATATCTTTTAAAATCAAGTTAAATTCCTTTTTTTATCATTAAATTATTTAAAAATAGAACTTCACTACTTATCAAGATATAAATTTTTGCAAATGTAAGTTCATTAGCTAACGTATTGAGACTTTGTGATGTAATCAAATCACATATTTTGATCAAAGTATTTAGGTAATTAAGATTATTCGATTTTGAAATTGAAATAGCAAGAATCATACCCAAAAACCAGTAAAACTCAATTTCTCTATACTCTCCAATACCTTTTCTAAAACCGGGTAAATACTCAGAATATAATTTTTTTGTTACTTCAAATCTTTGCACCAGTTTATCTAACCAGACTTTGTCAATATCTTTAAAGTCATTTGTAGTTAAACTTGAATAGTATAGGTTTCTTAGGAGAGGTTTAGTTTCAACTTTTTTATCTAGATTAAAAATATCAATTGGTTCATAATCTTTTAATGTTTCAATTTTGAAATCTTTAATGTCTGAGGATATTGACATTTCAATAATAAGATTACTGTAGTCAGGTAAGATATCAATACACTTATTATTAAAATATTCATGCAATATATAACTACATTTTTTAAAACTATCCTCAAATTTTTCACTATGCCAATCACTATTCCTAAGAGAGTTCAAAATTCTTAACCGATTTTGTATGTACGAGGTTATGAATTTTTTCCCTTCAAATTTGGTATACATATATTTTTCAGGATTATCAAACAAGTTAATTTTATTATATTTATAGCTCATTCTTATATTATTTATAGATGTCGTAAATTTGATTAACGTAAGAGAGCAAATGATTTAAATCCATATTATTTTTTATTTTCAAATTTGAATTTTTTGGTTCTACAAATTCAATATCTAAACCAGCGATATCTTTTATGTGGCCATCATTATACTTTTTGTATAGACCTTTATAATCTCGATTTTGAAGTTCCTCCATGGGCGCCTCTATATATACCTCATAATAATTTGATATGTTTTCTCTATTCCATTCTCTTGAATCTGGAAAGATTGATAGTATTGCACAAACAACATTTATATTTTGATCATCTAAAAGTTTACAAATTCTTGAAACCCTATTTGCATTTTTCTTTCTATCTTCAATAGAATATCCTAAATCATTGCCAAAAATTTCTCTAACCATGTCACCATCAATTAAGACTACTTCTCTTTTATTAGAATTGAATTTTTTTACAACTGCATTAGCTAAAGTAGATTTCCCTGCTCCAGATAGACCTATAATCCAAGTAACCATTTATTTATACCGTTTTATTATTGAATTTGAACAATCAATCATTATCATATTTACATTTTTTAAAAGATTAAAACGTTGCTCTCCACATCCAATTGCTGCAGGTATGTTAAACTCTGCACATCTGATTGCCATATGAGAATTTGCCCCTCCATATTTAGTCACTAACCCAACAATTTGCTTACTAAAAATCCAATCAAAGCCAGGGTCCGCATTTTCAATTAAAATGATCTTTTTATTAAGCTCTAAATTATTTTCCTTTGTTGTAAGTAATACACTATCTGCTATTATTTTTTTATTTGTGATAAAATTAGGTTGGCTAACTTGAAATGGGACAACATAAACTCCATTCTTATCAGATAGTATTTGAGGAAGTCTCAATGCTGATGATACACTATTTATTTTTTTATTTTTTCTAGATATTTCTTGAAGATGTTTCTTGGCACTAGAATTGAGACTATTATTCATTAAAAAAAGGAAATCATCTATTGAAATGTGAGAAAGCTCCTCTCGGCTTAAAGAATGTCTTTTCCCGAAATCAGCTATTAATTCAAGAATATCACTTACTGTTTTAGTAAAAACAAATTTTCCAAATTCGCGCCCACTAGTTGCTTTTTCCACATACTTTAATAAACCTTTGAAATTAATTTTAAAACCTTCATCAAATAATACCTTATTTATTCTCTCTTCTCTTACTTTAGTTAATTTAACAACTTTTTCTTCAATTAGATCATTTAATAGAAATCCATCTTCTCCTAATTTTAACATTTGATCATACCTAGCTGACATAATATCATATGTTCCAGGTCGTAAGTGTCCATACTTTTGCATAAACTTGTCTCTAGTTAATGTTCCTTCACCTAATTTTTTCATATCAGAAACTAGATCACTAGCAATTGTTCGTATTGACATAAAAATTTTATCGACTTCATCTTTTGACAATAATTTACGATCTACTAATGACAACATTAGAGTCTTGGCAATAAATCCGTGTCTAGCCAAAATTGAAAAAGGAATTGTTCCATATTCAATACACTCATTAATTAGACCTTTGAGTTGATCGATGCCACTGTGTTTTTTCCTATTTTTTTGCCTGATATATAGGATTTTTATTTTTTCCATAGATTGATCTATGGAACCTTTACTTTTATTATCAATTAATGATAAAGTCAAATCACGAAATAAGATTTTTAAAGTTTTTTTATCTTGACCACTTATAGAATTACCTAAAAGTGTCTTAATTTTTTTCTCTATATCAAAAGAATAAGTTGTTATTGCAATATCAAATTCAATTTTATCGTGCAACTCAGGATGTAGCTTTAACTTATTCAAACAAGAATTAACTATCTTAATTCCTAGTTCCTTACTTATTCCTTTCGGAAGAAAAGAATGAAAGCTTAAACGAGTATCTATGAATGGTTGGCCGCCTAAAAATACCATTAAAGGTTGATTTAAAGGAGTTGTATATCCCATAATTTGTCTTGCAACATTCCAAGATTCATTTGTAATTAACTTTGAATATAATGATGATGCTAATCTATGAGGTGCCCTACCTATCATTTCCGCAGGATTCCAATCAGGCATTTGTCCATAAACAGTAGTATCACCAAATATTCCATCCAGAGGCTTTAATTTAGTTTCCAAAAAGTTTTCTATGCCTTTCAGAGTTATATCAATTTTCTTTGAAATTGATCTATCCCAGTTTGATTGCGTAGTTATAGCTCTTACTTGAAGTATGTAAACAGATAAACTATCGTTTAATGCAAACTCTATATCCAGATATTCACTATTCATCAAATCTTCAACTTCTTTTATTGCTGACAATAACTTTTTAAAACGATTTGACTTTACACTTTTTATCGATTTTCTATATACATAAAGAGTTCTATTTGAATATTCGCCACCTCCCGAGGTTACGGTGTCTGTTAATCCTGAAACATCATCATAATTAATAACAAAGTAAGGACTACCGGAGTTGAGCTCATATGTAAAGACAACGCCAGACATTGAGACATCTTTGACCATGTTTTGGATAAGAATTTCATTTTTTTCATTATTATCCTTCCCATAAGATTTCACTACTCTGTCAATACCATTTGTTAATTGTATTTCATTATCAGGAATTATATTTTTAACTGAATCATATGCACCTGCCATACTTTCATATATAGTATCCTCATTCTGCGCACTACTCCTTACAATAATTTCTCTATCTTTGAAATGGTCTTTAATATTGGCCAAAATTTTATTTTTAGATAGTTTCCAATCTTTAGTAGTAAAAATAATACTATCGCAAATTTTAGCGTGTTTTAATTTCTTTTTTCTTAATAGTTCAAGAGTTTGTGCTTTTGTTTTTCCAATTTTCATATCTTTAAATATATAGTTTAATTTCTCGGAATCTTTGATAAATGCAACCAAGCCTTTATACTATTAAATGCTGACATACTTATGAAATGAATCAATATTATCATTGCTATATACTTATCAGCTTGAATGAATAAAAACCAAAGCAAGGTATGCCCATTTATAGTAAAAAAGATATCATAAATAGTATAAATCACAAATAATTTACTATTCCTAGTATTATCATTATTGTTTTCTTTATACCTATCTAGATTATGATTAAGAATTGTCGAAAATAAATAAGATGCTATGGCAAGGGTAGCAAGTAACCAAACATGTTTATTTTGATAATGTATTCCAGCTGATAATATAATAAATGACAATTTTAGTATATCACTTAAATGGTCAACCCTTAAAACACTTTTTGTGATATTATTAGTTAATCTAGCTACAGTGCCATCACAGAAATCTAAATGTATATTTATGCTCCAGAAAATAATGTAGTATATAGGATCTAGATGGATTATTAGAGAAATTCCCGCTGCGATGGTAAATAAAACAGACGAAAAAGTTATTGTATTTGGAGTTATTCCAAGAAACACAAAAAATTTAGATGTTGGACCAGCAAGAATATAGAGTAACTCTATAATAAAGTTAGTTTGTAAAGCTTTTTTTTGCAAAATAAGCTGCTCCTACTAAAGTACGATTAAATTATTTTATACTTTAAAACTTTAAAGTTTATCTTTGGCGTTTAAAACTCCAATAGGAAAAATTCTAAAAAGAGATTCTTTGAATGATCTTTTATTTTTGAAAGTTTCATTTGGTCTTTTTTCCAATTTTTGAAGTTTTGAGGAATTTCTTTGGAAAGTTTAATTGTCACTTCTTCAATTAAGAAGTTATCATTTACAATATAGAGGAATGGTTTATTTTGAAAGTATATTATTTTATTTTGTTCAGCAAAAGTTTTTAATCTTTTTAAATTAATATAATTACTTATCATGACAGCCCTTCTATGTATTTATCAAAGTAATTACCGCATCTTACATGCAAATTATTAAAGTTCTGAATCAATTTCAATCTACTCTCTTCCCAACTATTAAAGTAATCTGTGAAGTCGCAGTCTGCATTTATAAAGTCATTATAGGATGTGAAAATAACTTTATTTTCAATTAATTTTTTTATATCACTTCGTAGATTTTCATTCAAAGGAAAATATTTTTTATCAAAGATTGCGATAAATGGCAATTCTGATTTTGTTATTTCATAAAATGCAGTACCTATGTAATCCACTATAAATAACGAATCAACATGGGAATGAATATCAAATTTCCCGGAAAAGTAGCCTATATTATTTTTTGATATGCTATTGAAAAGGAATGATGATTGATGTTTTTTGTAGTTTATCTTTATATTTTTTTTTATACACTGTTCAGATAGACCTTCAAGTAGGGACTTTTGTTCTGTGTAATAATTTTCTGCAACAAAACAAGATGGAACATCATAAAATAAATTTCTTACCTCATAACTCCCAGAAGGTATATATGTTATAATATTGTTAAAATCAGACTTTTTAAATGACTTCAAACTTTTCCAGTCTCCAGAGGATTCTAAATTATTGTATTCCTTTGAATTCCAACCTTGCGTAAGCAAAATATCTGAGCAAATACTTTGAACTGATAGAAAATTATACATCGACAATTGTTGATAGCCGTGTTGAGTGGTGATGTGTTTAATCCCTTTTTCCTTTAAAAGAGAAACAATGAGAGAAGTCATGTCACAGTTCAACCACTTTTCACTTAAAATATATTTTAATTTTCTTGTGTTTATTTCACGATCTACCAACTTTTCATAATAGTCAAAATCTATGAATATAGATTCAGGCAAAAGGTAGTTAAGACATTCTGAAATAAACATATCTAGCTGACTATCATCCTCATCAATCAAGATTAACTTTTCTGATTTTCTTAATTTGAACTCAACCCACCTAATATCAAAATATGTTATGTTGTTTTTAATGAATTGTTGCTCAAATAACTTACTTTTATTTATCCAAGATCCAATCACTAAAATCCTTGCACTATTTCTAAAAAAGTATTTTTTAATCTTGTAAGCTATACCTTTTGATGCGCCAATTTGGTTTAAACTTCTTATGTTATCATATTTTGTGAAGTTTTTATCTGTTTTTAAAACATTTATATTTTCATTATTGAATAATCTAAAATAACAAAGCAGCGCAATATCTATAGAATACTTTTGATAAAGTGTATTTGCCAAGTCTTGTTTGTTTTTAATTTTGTAATCGGAAATATCATTCCCGATAATAATTTTATACTCATTAATATTTTTTATTTGTGATAAATAATAGTATTTATCTATTGCAAATGAAACGATAGAAAAAACCGAATTATATAGATATGTTCTATAAAATCGGTCAGATCTTTCTTTTACTTGATTTTGATTGATTTTATCTTTTGTGATTTCATAAAATTTCTCAGAAAGTGATCTTGCTTTATAAAAATTTTCATGAAAATCATGTGAATCCAGTCTATCTATTCTTTTTAGATCAAGAAATTCAGCCTTTTTATTTTTTAATTTTATTGAAGGCCATATTTTATATATATCAAAATTTGAATGATTAAGATTTTCTACTCTCGAAAATGAATCTGTCAAGATAATCTTTTTCATTTAATACGTAATTTTTCCCTAATAGGAATTTCACTTTCATATACAATTTTGTCTCCGTTACCTAAAGCTCGCTCTATTTCCCTTATACTTTGAACTAATTTGATTAATCCGTTTGGTTCAATAGAGGCAGATTGGTCCGAACCCCACATTGATCTATCAAGAGTTATATGCCTTTCTATTATTCTTGCACCAAGTGCTACAGATGTGATTGTTGGGATAAGTCCGGGCTCATGACCAGAATAACCAATTATGCAATCATACTTTTTCAAGAACGATTTTATAACATTCAAATTCAATTCATCTAAAGAACAAGGATAAGTCGATGTACAATGTAAAAGAGCAAATTCAGAATGATATTTCTTTAATATCTTAACTGCGTGATCAATTTCTTCTATTGTTGACATCCCTGTAGATAGTATTGTTGGGATACCAGATTGCGCATATTCTTCAATTAATTCATCATTTGTTAGCAGTGCAGATGCTACTTTATGGAATGGTGGAATATAGGATTTTAAAAAATCAAATGAATTTGTGTCCCAGCATGATGCTGTCCAGAATATATTTTTATCTTTGCAGTATAGATCAATTTCATCATACTCCTCTTTCTCAAATTCTATTTTATATCTATAGTCAAAATAAGATATATACCCCCAGGGTGTCTCCCTCATTATATCGCGTTGATCTTTAGGAACGCAAAGCTCAGGATCTCTTTTTTGAAACTTTACTGCATCACAACCTGCTGCGACTGCGACATCAATTAATTCTTTTGCTATCTCTAGATTCCCATTATGGTTTAACCCTATTTCAGCTATAATAAAAGTTGGATTATTTTGATCTATCACGTTATTTTGTATTTTAAGTCTATTTTTCATTATTCTTGTCCATAATTAGTTCAGCAAATTCTCTAAAAACACCTTCTCCACCTTTTTTACAACATACAATATCTACTTGATCTTTGACTTTTTTCATAGCATCTGAAGGGCATCCGGTAAGCTCAACCATGTTCATTGCATCAATATCGTTCACGTCATCTCCTAAATATGCTACAGTTTTCAAATCAATATTATTTTTTTTAAAAAAATTACTTAAAAATTCTTTTTTATTTTTAATACCTATGAATACATTTTTGATTTTGAGCTTTTCAGCTCTTGTCTTTACTGCGTTTGAATTTTCGCCAGTGCAGATTATTGTTTCTATTCCCTCGTTATTGAGTAATTCTACTCCCATACCATCTCTGGTATTGAACTTCTTAAATTCATTTCCTTTTTCATCATAATACATTCCTCCATCGGTCCATACTCCATCAATATCAGTTACTATGTATAAGTATTTCATTTAACCATTTACCAAGAAGTCCATCCACCATCAACTGGTAAAATTGCTCCTGTAACATACGAAGCTTTATTGCTACAGAGGAACTCTACAATTCCACATAATTCAGAGGCCTTCATCATTCTCCCTAGTGGCACATGTTCAGAAAATTTTCTTATAAAACTTTCATCTTGGTTGTACTCTACTCCACCAGGAACAATAGCATTTACTCTTATTGGTGCTAAATGGGTAGCAAGGTGCCTTGTGAGACCATTTACTCCATGCTTGGTTATTGTGTATCCTATATGTTTCTCAGAGTTATCATATATTTGTGGTTTAGGCGATTTAACTCCATATAAAGATGAAAAGTTAAGAATTGATTGAGGATTTTTAGAGTACCTAGCGAAGGCTCTGTTAACAGAAAATAAAGCAACTAAATTGACCTCACAATACATTCTTAAAGAAGACAATTCAATGTCAAAGAGAGTTGATTTTCCTCTTCCTTTTTCAATATGATCATTTATCGCAAAGAGATTTATCAAATGACTTGCTTCTGAGTTATCAATCATTAAATTTTTTACTTGATCCTCGTCTGTCAAGTCATGTCCAAGGTCTATATCTAAACAAATGGTTTTTATACTATTTTTTTTTGAGAAAAAACTAACCAACTCTTTTCCAATCAAACCTTCTGAGCCAGCAATTATGATTTTTGTTGCTTTCATAATGTTTTTAAAGCATAATCAAAAGCTTCTAAAGTTTTATCCAAATGAATATTTTCATGAGAAAAAGAAGGTACAAACATATTATTCCATAATATGCCCTTCTCAACAAGACGCTCTTGAATTTTAAACTTATGACTATTAAAGTAATCATTTTGCTCGAACATGAATCGACAATCATAGCCAATTAATTTGAGTGAATCGTTTTTTTGGTTTTGATTTATTAATACATTAAGACCTTCTCGAAGCTTTGCTCCATAATCCCAGATGTGCCTGATAACATTATTATGTTCTATTTGCTCGATTGTCTCAAGAGCAGCAACCATTGGCAAACTATCACCACCAAAAGTGGTAAAACCCCAAATATTTTCAAATTCATCCATTATACTATTATTCCCTGCTAAAACAGAAATTGGGAAACCATTGGATATTCCTTTTGAAAAAGTCGAAAGGTCAGGCTTCACGTTTAATAGTTCTTGTATTCCTCCAAGAGAAAAACGAAATCCTGTCCACATTTCATCGAAAATTAAAACAATATTTTCTTCATCACATAGCTGCCTCAAAGCCTCAAGATAACCCTCTTGAGGCTTTTCAAAAGCAGTTTCAATTATTATCGCTGCCACATCGCTTTGACAGCGCCCTAAGATATCTTTAATCATTTGAAAATTATTATATGGGACTGAGTGAGTATATTTTTTTGTCTCATTTAAGGTCCCTCTATCTCTAAGCACAAAAGAATACCAATCGTGATGACCATGATAGCCGCTTTGGATTATATGTTTTTTACTAGTATGACTTCTGGCCAACCTGATTGCACAACCTGTTGTGTCAGCTCCATTTTTAAAGAACCTTGATTTCTCAGCACTCGGAATAATCTGATTAACTTTTTTTGCTAATTCAACTTCTATTGGATGTGGTAATGAGAATATTGTTCCCTTATCTAAGTGCTTCTTTACTTTTTTTATTACTGCAGGATAATTATACCCAAGAGTATATACACCCAATGACATAGAATAATCGATGAATTTATTCCCATCAATATCAATTAATTCGCATCCAAATCCGGATTCAAGATATTTAGGATATTCTTTGGGGAAATTAGAGGCTTTTTTAGCCATAGTCATTGTTTGCTCAGGAATAGCTTGTTCTGCAAGAGAGACCATTTGATTAGATTTTTTAAATTTCATAATAAATCATCAATCCTTTCTTTGAGCTTGTTTTCACTAAAACCTTCTGATTCAAGGACATCGCTTAACATACCAGGTTTAAAAAATCGATCCTCTAGATTTATCCCAAAAATCTTTCCACTATAGTTCAATTCATATGCAAGGTGTTTTAATTCAAAACATAAACTCCCCTGATACTTGTGATCTTCAACAACTATTATCTTATTATAATTAGAAAAAATATTTTCAAAAAATTCGATAATGATTGGTTTTATAAAAATACAATTTGCAAGTCCGATATCTGAATAATTTTCCATAAAAACTTTCTTGAGGATGTTGAAGCAAAGACCATAAGAAATAACTATTGTTTCTGAACCTTCACTTACAATTTGATTCTCACACCATTCAATATCAACAGAATTGCTATCAGGGTCTTCAATATCATTAAATCTTAGATACGTAGGACTATCAATATTTTTTACAGCTAATTCAGTTAATTTGCACATTTCATCTAAATTGCTAGGAGCAAGAATTCTCATATTGGGAACTTGCCACATCAATGAAATATCATCTACAGCTTGATGCGTTGGACCATTAGCTTGACTAATAAATCCATTGAATGAGCCTACTAAAATTGAAGGTAGATTCGGAATACCCAAATCAGTTCTAATGAACTCATAAGGTCTATATAATAGAAAAGAAGCTAAGGCATGAGCAATTGGAACCATTCCCATTTTAGACATTCCTGCAATAGATCCAATTAAGGTTTGTTCTGCGATACCAACATCAAAGAATTTATCGCCAATTAAATTAGGTAGATTGCGCATCGCCCACCTAGTTTCTGCTGTACAGACGATAACCTTTTTATTGTTCTGAACTATTTTAAAAAGTGTGTTTTCGTATTTGTGAAGTTTCATCTAACAAGAAGTTTTTCTGATTTTAAATTAGCTTCTTCTAAGCCATGTAGCTCGTCTATTAACATTTTTACCTCTTTGTCAGAAAAATGAACAAACCAACGTGAAGGATCATTTTCTATTGAAGGCAAACCCTTCCCTCGAACTGTGTCTGCAATAATTACCGTAGGTTTTTTAGCTTTAAATGCTTCATTAAGAGCATTATCAATTTGATCGAAGTCATGTCCATTGATTCTAATTGGTTTACAATTGAAAGCTTCTATTTTCTTTTCAATTGATTCAAGCGGTATAAGGTCTTCAGTATACAAATTTGCCTGAATAAAATTTCTATCTATTATGATGATGAGATTGTTAAGTTTTTTTGCGGTAGCAGTTAACAAACCTTCCCAAATAGTTCCTTCATTCATCTCCCCATCGCCAATCATAACAACCGTCTTACTTTTTAATTTATTTAGTTTTTGGAAATACGCAAACCCAATTCCAACTGCAAGACCATGTCCTAATGAGCCACTATGAAATTCCACACCGGGGATCTTCATATTTGGATGCCAATAAATGTCATCATCTAGCGTACAGTGGTTGTTAAGTCTTTTGTGATCAAATATACCCATTCTTGCCATAACACTATATAATGCGGGCACATCATGGCCTTTACTAAGCAGAAAAATGTTACGATTTTTATCGCTCAAGTTATTCCTGTTTAAACCTAAATAATTTTGATATATGGTTACAATAATATCAACACAAGAAAGGGAAGCACCGATAAAGCAGCCGCCTTTGGATGACATTCTTATAATATCCTCGCGGCATAAAAGTGAAAATTGGATTAATTTAGTTTTTTGTATATCATCCATTGAGAATCTGACGGTCTAAATTTTTTATTTTGTTCTTATTACTCTTATACCAATTTATGCCCAAATGCATTGCGTTTATTGATTTAATTTTCGGATTTTGATCAACAAAACTTATAAGATCGGTCCAACTGCAATTAATATTTCGTGACAAAAATTTATTATATATCTTTTTCAAGAAATAATAATCTTCAGAATAATCTACTGTAAACCTGTAATCGTTAAAATAATTTACTTTTTCATCTGAGCAAATATGGCCAATTTTGAAAATATCAGGATTATCCCACATATAAGGAGTTGTATGCTCCATATGGAGCTGCTCAGTAGCTTCATCATTACTTTTTGTCAAAGCATCGAATGAAAATGTTTCTACATCCATTCCATCCGGATATGTTGGTGGGTGAAGGTTACTTACATAATCAAATTCTCCAGAGTTAAATACTTGAATTACTTTATCGATTAATACCGGATCGATAAATGGGACATCAGATGGTATCTTTGATACAGATGAAGGGTTATATAGCTTTGCACAATCGTAGTGTCTTTTAAGGCAATTTTCTTCATCACCAATAAAATATTCATAGTTACTTTTTTGGCAATGTTTTATAATGTAACTATCTAGAGTATTATGAGTTGTTGCTACTACAATCTTGTCAACGTATTTTGAAAGATTTATACGATCGATTAGAACATCTAATATTGTTTTATTTTTAGAAAACTCTAATAAAACCTTCTCAGGAAGTCTAGAACTTGACATCCTTGCTTGGATTATTACAAGATTCATTATCGATTGATGATATTTTATTACTTTTTAAAAATAGCAAATAAATGTCTTCTAAAAGAGTTATCTGCGTGTATTTTTGAAAAGTTCTCAATAATTCCAGACATTATATATAAATATATCGTCAGAAAGGTTAATTGCGGATATTTTTTGACCATAAGGAGGCTCATATGATCTTTATATTTCATGAAAATCTCTGATTATCTTCATCATATTTATACTTGTAAGGCTTCATTGGCAAAAAAATTAAATTATTTGGCTATCTATTGATAAAACAGGAACCTTCTTATAGGTGTTAATGATTTTTTTCATAATCTTTTTTCATTTTGATATATTTTTTCAGTTAATGATTTTATAATATTTTGAAATAGAGGAAAATTTTTGGAAAGATATGATAGCCCTCTGAAAATTTTCTTTTTTTCATTTACCAGAAAAGTGTCAAAGTAATTTTTTAAAAGAACCAGTATAAAACTAAAACCAAAACTAAGAATAAAGGAAGTTATTACAGCTTTTTTTCTTTTTGGGCTTGAACGTAAAACTGGAACAAAAGGCGGATCTACAACAATTATATAATCCGATTCTCTAACTTCTTCAATTTTTGCTGTTTCTAGTTGCTGCTTCAAAGTTGTAAAAACACCAATTAGTACTGTTACTTCTCGCGAAAGCCTTTCTTCCTCCATTTGTAGAAGAAATGAATTTTCAATCCTTCTATTTTGCTGTCTAAAATCTTTCAGCTTTTCTTCAGCTTTCTCAAGCTCAGCTTTTGTCTCAACGATTCTATCCTCGATAAAGTTTCGTGTTTTACTTGTGATAGTTTTATTGTACTCGTGCTGATGCTTTTGGAGTTCATCAGTTATACTTTTAGCAATTTCAAATGATAATTTTGGTTCAAATGAGTTTACACTAATTGTATGTATACCGGTTTGAATATCTTTTGAAACATTTATCATTTCTAATAAGAACTTCTCAATTCCCAGAAATAACAATGTATCCTTACTGAATTCTGGTTCATCATCACCATATGTGATGAGCTGAAGTAGTGAAATATCTTGACCAAACTTTTCTGTTTTAAAGTTTTTAACCAATATTTTCTCTGCAATTTGTCTGCTCTTTATAATGTCTTCATAAACATAATTCTGATCTTGCTGACCCAATTGAATGTTTAATCCGATTTGAGATGCAAGACCAGAAAGTTGGGATGCATTTCCTCTCATTGTACTAGAAACAATTTTTGTTTTTGAGGTGTAAACAGGATCTGCAATAAAAAGCACATAAATAATTGTAATTATCGATATTATAAATGGTACGTATATAAATAATTTTATATTTCTAACAAAAACAATAAACAGGTCGCCTAAGGAATTAATATTTTTTATGAATTCAATATTGTTTTCAATTTTGTTTTTAGGCATATTTATTTTTTTAAAACCATACTATCGTTGTGCAATAATAATCATTGATACTGCTTGGGCAATATTTGCAAATATGGAAGTCAAATCCGTTAAATACTCAGTTCTATTAAAAGGCTCTTCATCAGGCTTCTTACCAATTGTTATTACAGATCCATCTAAAACCTTAGGATTACTCAACCACCTTGAATACTTTCTAGATTTACCATTAGGGAAGCTGATAAATACGTTTGATTTCAT
>CEUJ01014874.1_pt1 | contig 25391 bp, 24 predicted proteins | sample 361531 | NCBI WGS metagenome assembly CEUJ01 (sample SAMEA2622842, study PRJEB7988) | marine metagenome | biome: marine biome (ENVO:00000447); feature: marine epipelagic mixed layer (ENVO:xxxxxxxxx); material: "saline water (ENVO:00002010), including plankton (ENVO:xxxxxxxx)" | depth 140 m | reverse complement strand
AGCGAACACTTAAGTTACCAGTTAAAGATGCAACAATAAAGATACAAAAAAGATTAAAGGCTTTAGGCTACAAAGTAACAGTCGATGGCAAGTGCAGTGATGCATTACGAGCCGCCGTTGCAAAATTTCAACAAGTTATGATAGAAAAGCACAATAAAGATTTGGGTACAACTGGTCCCAGAAGAAACGGTGTGGATGGTATTGTTGGTCCGAAGACCTGGCCTCTATTGCAGCAGGATTTTGGAAAGAATCCTGATGCTGAAGATAAGGATAAAGAAGATAAAGAACAAAAAGAAAAAGAAAAGGACGGCAAGAAGTCTGGGGACTGTTTTGACCAGGAGAAATTTAAGTCCATGGACTCTCTTGGGAAACTAAATTGTGCTTGGGATAATAGACAGTATATGCAAATTGCAAGAACATATAATAGATTGCGTAAGATGTTAGAAATCCCTGTTGGAAATGTTCTTTATCCAGATGGAGATATCCCAAAGGGCACCGGCGGGTTTTTAGGCATGGGCGCCGAAGAAAGTGGCTTTTCTATTATTAGAAGAGCTATCAATCAGCAAAATATGGCCCCGATGCCACAAGAAACTGATCCACATCAAGCAGCTTTATTTATGGTAAATAAACTAAAGTCTATTGTAGTATCAAGCACATCCACTGTTGAAATTCAAATGAGAGATACATCAGGAGAGTCAAGACAAATATTCAGTTATAAATTTCCATGGTCATCAGTTATACAAGACTTAGAAGATGCGATCACTAGAGAAATAAAGCCTTGGAAAAACCGGAGTGGTGAGGGTACACAGGATCATTCTGAACCCAATAAGAAAAAAGTCAAAAAGAAAGTCAAAAAGAAAGACGAAAAGAAAGTTGAAAAGAAAGGTATCATTGCTCAGTTGGCTGAAGGTGAACTTGTAGGCGCGCCAGCACAAAAGATTACCATCGGCGGTAAAGAAACTACCATGCAGTTTAAAGACAGTATTCAACTAGCATATGATGGTGGAACGTACAACTTTATATTTGTGCCCAACATCGCCTTGAAGCTCGGCGGCGCTAAAAAACAAGCAGCAACTATAAAATCAGCACAAAAGTCTGGTGCAAAACTTGTGGTAGTTTTAGAGGCAGATATCGGCGCTGCTGGTAAGCAAGAGCAAACCTACAACTTAAGTGACAAAGACCTGCAAAGCCTTCTAGCACAAACGGCTAATATGTCAAAGGGCCAGGAAAAAGAAGTTACAATCGCAGGAAAAGAAGGTACTGTGAAAAAGGTTAATGAATCCAAGCGCTATGACCTGGACTTTTCTAGATGGGAAAAAATGTTTAAGTAAACTTGTCTGTAAAACAGATTTAAAGTAAACTACTTATAACATATAATAACTACGTAGGTTTAATTCATGAGGCAAGTCGATAAAAAATTCCTAGAAGAACAAGTAAAATTAGTTCTTGAAAATAAAAACAATCCAAAGGTATTAAACGAAGCAATACCCGCTGCAGTAATTGCAGCTGGGATTGGTGTTTCTTTAATCTACGGTGCATTCGCTTGGCGAACCATGGTTCGCGATTACTTTAAAAACAAAAAAGTAGATTTCGCGGAAAAGGGTGGAGAAAATGTTTTAGGCTGGATGGACTTTTTAGATATTGCTAGTAATTATATTATTGGTGATTGGGACTATGCTTACAAGCCACTTGGGTTATCTATAAAGCAATCTCTCAAATACGGAATAAGTCCGGGCGGGTATATTTCAGCAGCCATGGAAGCACAAAAGGATATGGATCCATATTCTAAAGTGTTATTTAGGTTTATTGAGGCTAAGCCCCCTATTTCAGAAGATGGCGTCCAGCTAGGTTCTATAGCCTGGAAAGAAAATGTTTTTTCCGGGTTGAGGAAGATAATAAACAGTCACCAAAGCAAGATACGTGATTCTTTTTTTCAAAACAACAAGAAAGAAACTGGATCGTTAATACAAAAGTTTATGGATGATGTATTTGAATTATTAGATGATGAGGGTATTTCTGATCGTACTGCTTCTCTTAGAAATAATATATACACTTTTGGATTAGATGATAATCAAGCTGCTATTGATCGCGATGTGAAAGCCATGTTTAAGCCAGGTAAAGAGTGGTGCACAAGAGAAGCTAGTAGGCTTTTAAAAAATAAAGAATCTTACAAGAGAGATATCGATTTAAAAATTTATATGGAAGAGATGATTTTAAATACAAATCATTTATTTTTTAAAAAAGGGTTTTCAAGTTTTTCTGATTTAAGATGTCAAGAGGTAAACAAAAGAACACTAGTAAATATTTCAGCTCTTGCTGTTCACGCAAAGAGCATAGAACAATCTACATCCTGGGCTGTAATTGGTTTAGGGTTGTTTGACATAATACTTTCCCTGTTTAGTACTATCACTCTCTTTATGGGAGGGTACGCTCTGAAAGCCGGCCAGAGTTTTCTTAAGTTTGCACTTGCTCAATATTGCAGATCATATATAAAATTTCTTTTTGGCTCAAGGATGTTGCAAGCAACACAGCGTCTAGCAGGTCTAATTAACTCTCAAACAAAATTCAATACTGTAACTAGGTTGGGACTCACGACGATGTCGATGACTCTTGAGATGACAATCCAACTTAATCAAGATTATGGTTTGAAACTAGCGAAATTAAAACAGTACCATAAAGCATATTTTGAAATCCTTAAAAGTAATCGATTCGACCCTGCGGATTTTGGAATATACGCTTCTCAAGATATGTCTATAGCCGGGAACTATATTTGGGATCAAATTGGGGCTATATACGATATGATTATGAAGGACAATCCGGATGTAGCTCAAGACTCTAGCAGTACAAGTTTTTCAGACGATGTTACAGCTATGAGTAGCCAAAAAGATAAAGATAAGCAAAAAATAGCTGCCATCGATTTTACTAGAGTGAAGGACGGCACAAAGAGAAAAAAACAACTTTTAGATCGCTTACTTTACGGAACTGGTGGAGTATCTATAGCTAATGCAACCACTGGTATATTGAAAACTTATGAAGAAATACTGCGACTGCAATTTAGGTTTGTGGGTCTTCACACCGAAGCTCTTGAAAAAGTATTAAGTAACCCCGGTGAAAATGCTCCACAACCAGAAAAGTTCTACAAGGGTTTAAATTCTACCGTTAAAGAAGTTGAAAAATATTATCTTGCCGGAAAAGAATTGGAATGCGAGCAGTTTTTAGACAGTTTTGATGAATATCAAGAAACAATTGAAAAATCTAAAAAAGAAATTAAAGAAAATCAAAAAAAGGCTAAAATGCTAGACTCTTCTTTTGGTGACGTAAAAGAAAAACAAATAAAAGACTTGAGAAAAATTGCAAATGATGCTAAAATATCTTTGAGCGCAGGTTGTGAGGCGCCTACTGCAACATATCAACAAGATGCATCTCCTGCTATTACCGGGCCCGAACAAGGCGCTGAACAAGAGACTAAAACTACAACATTAGCACAACTTGACCCAATAGATGTAATTATTATTGGTGACAGTAATGCTAACTCGATGTTGAGACATTTTAAAGGAAATACAAATCCAACCAATCATGTTGCAAAGGGGGGAGCGCGCGCAGCTGAAATTCTTAGATTATTGAAAGCTCACTTCAAAAAGAATTATCCTTCATTAAGCGAACAAACAAAACAAAAAAGAATACCTAAGGCTGCAATTATTCATATGGGGTACAATGGACCGTCAGAAAATCTGCAAGCAATGAAAGACACAGTAGTGTTTTTAAAAGAAAAAGGTATCAAAGACATAAGAATTGTTGATATCAAAGTAGATACTCCAAAAAAGCCCAGATACGAAAAAAATATAAAATCTTTGTCAGCTGAACTTAAAAAATTACCTAGTCAGTATCCGGGTGTTATCATTATACCAAATAACGGTGAACTTAATTCTAAATTACCAAAAGGTGATGGTTTTCACTACACACCAAAAGGGTATAGGCAGATAATTAAAGACTCTCTAGGTGGTGGGACCTTTAATATCCCTGCAGCATCTGCAATTGCATCGGGCGCTGCCACAGCCGGATCAGCCGCTAAACCAGAAACAGAAACATCTGTCACTTCTGGTGATTTAAATATTAGCAACCCGAGAGCAACTGAGATGATTTCTGATGTTGAGAAATTTTTAGGCGCGCCACTTAGCGACAGTCAAACACAAAATCTAGAAAATATTTACAAAGCTGTGATAAGTCAATTGTCTTTTATAAAAGACAAGGATTCTTGGAATGCTTATCGCTACGCCGTGGGCAAAAAAGAGTCAGGAAACACTTATAATCCATATAAAACTACTGGTGCTTGGCGGAACAATAGATATACAGCAAGATATGCGATCGGACCAGGCCCTTATAAGATGGGAAGGCAAATAATGTCCAAACACGGGGTTGTGTTGCCAAATTATAAATATATTGGTGATAAGAAATGGTCACCAGGATCACAGGAGAAGTACTATAACGATCCAATAGCACAAGAAGGCTCTTTTGCAGGGTTTGTAATCCATAACAAAAATAAGGTACAAGGACATGCAAAAGATGCAAAGGATGAATTAGCTTTACCTGGTATTGCGCATAATATAGGTCCTGCAGGTATGCGCCGGTGGGCCAAGATCAGAGAAGAATATAGAAAAACTAAAGATGTAAAACATCTCTATAGGTTGTGGTCCCTGCAAGATGGATACGGCACTCCGGGTGAAAACTTTGCGAGAATTTCACTAAGGCAGACTGGATCGAAGATTCCTGATTTACCACAAGGGTGGCTATGGTATTACAAAGACTCAAAAGGGAATGTCCGAAGAGATTATGATAAGTTAGAACAAATTAAACAATTTGATGAAAAACTAGGAAACTACCTTGAAAAAGGTTGGCCATTTTGTGATAAAGTTTCATGCGATCCACGAATTTTTGCTTTTACAAAAGAGGATTATGCTGAAAGAGTTTGGAAATGGGTCATGAACTCAGGCCAAGCTAATAGCACTAAGAGAAATTCTGCTAATAATAAGTCAAAGAATATACAAGATTATTATAATGAAAATGGAGATCCAATAGGTTCTCCATCGGGAGGTTTTTCATTCTCTTCTGCAGGCGCGCCGCCTAGTGCTACAACTGCGGCCGAAATAGAGAAGCAAAAAGAAAAAGAAAAAGCACCAGAAGCAACAAAGAAAGCTGAAAAAAATATAGCAAGCATCTTAAAGACCGGTGTAGCCATGACAGCCAAAGATGCTGAAATTAAATTACAGAAAAGAACTGAAAGAATTGGAAATGTTGAAAATTTTTGGCAGTTAACTGTTGAGACTAGTATACTTTACGGAACTTCAATAAGTGGCGTACTTGGCAGGATAAACCAAGCAAAAGAATATTTAGATAAATCTAGATCTGGTGACTTGACTCCTTTCACTAATGTCAAATTCAGTCAACTCAAGGAACAAATTCATTACAACAATAGATCGAAGTTTTTTGATATTTATAAAAAAGTTAAAGAAGAGGATGAACAAAGAGCAAATGAACTTATGGCTTATCTACATAGACCAAGAATCTTAGTTTTTATAGATGTAAACAGATTACTATATACTGGTAAGTCAACTTATTCTTTGTCTTTTGAACTTGGACCTCCGTATACTGGAAGGGTTGGAGTTATAAACCAGTGGCACCCTTTCTTTAATAAAGATTCTTTTGGAGAAACCAATCAAAAAGCTAATTTACTTAGAATTTTAAAGATGAACAAAGAAACGTTCGAAGCTTTGTATGATAGATTGTCCAGTTTCGGACCTGGAGAGGTAGAGGTTGCTCGATTGACTATGCGTGAAAAGGATAAATATTTAAAATTCTATAAATTATTTATCGATTTACTTTCGGATGGTATTAATGCATTAATTGGTAGTGGATCAACACTAAGAAAAGCTATAGCTATGGAAAACTTGGCTGCGGCGTTATATTTACTTGGGTAGGGATATATTTTGAAAAACAAAGATAAAAATTTAATTTTACTAAAAGATTTTGTATCAGAAAGTTTTTTGCTTGAGAGGTATAAGGGGCTATATGATTGTCCGACTGGTTACGGGCACAATCCTTTCGATAAAACATGTTATCCTATTCCAAAAAGTTTTGACATTGCTGGGATATCAGGACTCGCACCAGTTTTGACAAAAGTAATAAAAGGTGATAAGGACACAAAAAAGAAGAAAGATACCCCAGACAATCCACCATGGTTTCCTGATAAAAACGGCTTTGCAGGCTTAGCTATTGATTGGAAGAACACTCTTGATGATCCTTTGGGGGCCATGAAAGACTGTTCACAGGTTAACCCTTTTACAAGTTTTCTTGCTTTTGCTGTTAATGCTCCCGCGGGCTTAACTAGTTATGCTCGGCTAGCAAGAGGTACCTTTAGGTTTGCAAAAAGAAATATAGGCAGAGGTCTTTGGGCGGGTACAACAATTGCTATCAGTACAATTGGTCCTGTCAAGGCTGCCCTAGGGGCGATGCTGTTTGCAGCCGGATTAAGCAACCTAACAAAAGATTTTGACCTTGACCAAAATACAGACGATCTTGAGGCTAATGTTAAAAAACTGAAGAAAACCGTTGAAGACGTAGCTGATGAAGCCAAATTAGAGCCAAAATCTTTAATAGATAGTGTTACACCAAGCTCATATAGTGTCTTTTGTCTTACTTTTATAGGTGCCAGCGCATTTATGTCTGGTAGAATACTTCGAACCCTTGGTCGCGGGGTTAGAGGACAAGGTTTTCTTGGAAATAGAGCGAGAATTGCTAAAGATTTAGCAGATGCAAGGTTTAAAAAGTTTATGTTAACCAACTCTAGATCTGGTCTCGGCAGTTTCTTCTCTAAGTATGGGAAGTCTGATGATTTAAGTGTCTTAATGATGTTTAAAGCAAAAAACAAAGCAAATATTGATTTTGAACTGGGTCCAAATGGGTTTCAATTTCGAGGACAAGGTGATGTAGATTTTAACGTTTCAGATCTTAATGCTGCACAAAAAAAGTGGGCTAAAGATTATATTACTGGCAACAAGCTTACCATAAATGTAGATCGAGCTAATGAAATACTAGCCAAGCAAAATGATAATATCATGGCCCACATTGATGCAAGTTTTCGGTCACAAGCAGGAAACGAAATAAAAAATATTCAAGACATTACTGGTGGTCACTTTCAAGGAAACTTGCAAAGAATAGTAAAAATAATCGGTCGTGGTGGAGGACTTAGTAGAAGAAATGTACTCGGATACTACTATAAAACTACTACTGAAGTTATGGAAAAGGTAATTGATGCCTCCAGGCCTGATATTTTAGAACTTTATAGATTGCAAAATGGTCTTAATCGCATTAAAAATAAATTGGACGATGTACCTCCATCTGTGATGCAAAAATATAGAAAAATGGCCGCGGTTGATGGGCAATTTGGATCAGCTGCTCTTGTGAGTGATCCTTATTTTGTTAAAATGTCCAAAAGAGAACAGACAGCTATGGTTGAGTATTTAAATACATATAATCAAATACACAACAAAGACTTGGAACTATCTAAAAGACTTGCACTTGCACACAACATACTTAATGAAGAGGCAAAGTTCACTCAACATACCTTGGGAAAAAAGCCAAGTTTGGATAAGTTTTTTTCAACAGATCTAGGTCGCCAATCTTCTAATACATTATCTAGAAAACTAGATGACCTTAAGCTTTTATTTCCAACATTAGAAGAAGCTGGTTTAAGATCTTTCACTTCAATATATGGTAAGTTCTTTTTCTATCCTATTCTTACAGGCGGCGCCGTCTGGGCGTATGGAAAAATACCTGAATTGGAAGGGGAAGTAATTTCTAGCGCCGTAATAGGTGTTACGGAAGAATTTGTACAGAAGGAAATTGATGAAGAATACTTGAAATCCATCAAGCCGAATCCTCAGACTGATGAATTAGATCTTCAGAAGTTATTTTCTGATTTTGAAACATTTTATAAAAACAACATATCAAAGCGCCCATCATCCAAAAAATCTTATAATTTTGTAAAGGGTCTGGCAAAAGTTGCCCCTAGTGATCCAAATGTGGATAAATATTTTAACCGAAGTAAATACCAAAACACATTATCACGAGTACAAAATAATTTTTTAAGATTCGTATCTTACCATGCAAATGCTTATGGAAAGAAACCAAAACCACTAAAAGAAGGAAAAACTATTATGAAAAACAAAGATATAAGAAACATCGTATCAGAAATGTTAAAAGAAAACACCGGACAGGGATATGCAAAGTATCCGTATGACACTGAGCAATATAATGACGATGAACCTCAAGCAGATTATGTTGAAGAATGGAAAGCGCTTAGTATTGAGCTTATTAGAGATGAATCAAGAAACACAGCAATAGAGATTGCTAAGCTTCTTGTGAAAGATCTAGAATTATTTGAAGATGTCTTAGATTTAGCTGGTCAGAATCAATCTGTTGGTACTGAGATACTTCGAAAGTTAAAACAGGCTAGAGAAAAATCTTAATATGTGATATGATTAATAAATGAAACATATTGTAGAACAAGAGTGGATCACCGGTAGTGGTCAAGAAATTGACTTCTATGATCTATTACGTCTAAGTAGAGAATATATTAAAAAAGGATCTAAGATATTTATTGGTTCTGATTCTTTTATTTCAAAACAAAAAGTCTGCTTTGCCTCAGCCGTTTGTTTACATGGTGGAGAGGAAGGTGGAAGATATTTTTTTTATAAAGAAAATTTAGCAAAACAGAAATTTATACAACTCGTATCCAGAATAACAGAAGAAACTAGAAGATCTGTTGAGATAGCATGTTTACTTATGAATGAGTACGGTATTAATCCAGAAAACATCGAACTACACCTAGATGTGTCACCATTTGGGACAAATAACGGTACCTCTCGATACTCAGATATGCTAAAAGGGTACGTACAAGGCTTCGGCGTTGATTATCGTCTTAAACCAGACGCGTGGGCCTCACAGACAATAGCGGATAAGCATTCAAAATGAGAATTAAAGAACAATCAGGAAGTTTTTACCAACAAGTTTATTCTATTTCTTTAACGGATCTAATAGATGTATGGATAGACACCTTTCACCCTCTTGGTACTGTTTTGGTTATATGTGATGCTGGAAATTATTTTCAATTACTTCAAGACTGCGGGGTACTATGCTCTCAACTAAATGCCTATGATAATAAAATTTTAACTGTTGAGGTTTTAGGCGTAGATGAAGCATTAAAGGTTATGGACAATATTAATAGTCACGGATACTATCCTATAACGTATCTTTATGACAATGGTAAGCAGATATTGGATAATATAGAGCCTTGAAACTATTTAGCTTTGGTTAGGTCCTAAAAATGATAAGAGTCAAGATTGTGCCGAATGATATAAAAACTGTTGCAAAGGTTGTTTTAATAGACGATAGTAATAGAGTTTTATTTTTAAAAAGGTCCAATTATATGGAAAAATATGCAGGAGAATGGGATCTTCCAGGTGGGCATTTAAAATCTAATGAAAGTTTATCTGCCGGATTGAAACGAGAAGTTGAAGAAGAGACAGGGCTGAAAATTGAAAATGAAAAACTGGTAGAAATACAGGCAAATTTACATTTCTTTTACGCAAATTATGATAGTCAAGAGATAAAAATTAGTCATGAGCATACTGGGTTTCAATTTTTTAACAAAGAAAATCTTGATCCAAAAGAAAAGTTTCAAAAAGTTGCACTAAAAGCGCTGGAGATGAAAAATGATTAAATTATCTATAAAAAATGATGATAAAGTTTTTGGAACAGAATTTAATACTGGCTTACTGAGGCCAAAAGATAGTTTATATCCAAAGTTTTGGAAAAACAATTTACTAGATCCAATAGTAGCTAGAAAATTAATGGCTATAGCTGATGATATCATTAAATCTCTAAATTTAGATGTGGAAATAGAAGACGTAATAATAACAGGCTCTATTGCTTCTTATAATTGGCATGACCTATCTGATGTGGACTTGCATATAATGCTAGACTTTGAAAAAATCGATGATAATTTTGCCTTAGTTAAAAGAATGTTGGATCAAACCAGAATCAATTGGAATAAAAAGCATAACATCTTAATTCACGGAAAAGAGGTAGAATTATACTTTCAACATTACACAGAACCACATGAAGCAAATGGAATTTGGTCTTTAGAACTAGAAAAGTGGTTAGCTTTACCTGTGAAACTAAATCCCGAAATAGATATCAAGACAACTGAAAAGAAAGCAGAAGCGATTGCAAAACAAATAGAACACCTCTTTGAGTTGTTTGCGGATAAAAAATTTAAAGAAACATATGAATATGCAGACAAGGTAAAAGTTAAAATTGCAAGAATGAGACAATTAGGATTATCAGATCAAGGTCTCTATTCTCCAGAAAACTTAGCTTTTAAAATGTTAAGAAATGCAGGATATTTAGAAAAACTTTCTGCACTAAAAATAGAAGCATACGATAGAATGATGTCTCTTTCACTGGGTAAAAAGTCAATTGATGAAAACAAAGTTTGGCGCGACTATTTAAACAAGAGGGAAAAATAATGCCTTATACTGAGAAACAAAGAAGATTTGCATGTGCCCAAATGGGTAAATCAAGAAAAAATTTTAAAGGTAAAAAAGCGCTTACAAAAAAAGAAGCAGAGGAAATGTGTAAAGGCCCGCTAAAAAAAGAAGATATCTCTGAAGAACTATTAGATGAAATAAAAGACTACTTCCGAAATCAAAGTGATAAAGATTATTTAGAGTTTGATGATCATCCTCTGTCAGATATTGAATCTCTTATGGATCCTGATAAGCCTGCTCCATGGGACCACTTAACTAACGACGAAGATGATGGTGATGTAGATATAGATTTAAAAAGGAGTCAAAATTGAGTTTTTTAGACTGGATGAATATGAATATGATAGTTGATATAGCGTGCATAGTTTTTGGCCTTACCGCAGTTTGGAAATTTAGAAAATTTGATAAGTGTATCAAGGAATTAAGAGCTGACCTAGATTTGGCCATGAGAAACCCACAAGCTGCAAAAAGATTATTAAAAGAAAGACAACAATAGAGTATTATAAAACAGTAATCACTGAAAGGTATAAATATGATTGCTGATGTCGTAGTTGATCTCCAATATGGAGACTGCGGAAAGGGTAAAATTGCACATGCTTTATGTAGACAACGAAAATATACGCATGTTATTCGCTATAATGGGGGCTGTAACGCTGGTCATACCATTTATCATAACGGACAAAAGTTCGTAACACACCACATTCCTTGTGGTGTTTTTTTTGGGATTAAATCAATTATTGGTCCTGGTTGTGTAGTTCATGTCGATACATTCTTAAAAGAAATTGAAGAACTTGAGGAAGCTGGCATACCAGCCAAAAAGCTAGTACATGTAGCCACAAATGCACACCTAATCACAGATTTTCATCGCGCTGAGGATGGTAAAGATGAGAAGATTGGAACCACTAAAAGGGGTAACGGACCAGCATATAGGGATAAATATGGAAGAAAAGGCGTGAGAGCCATGCACGACCCTAGACTGCAGCCTTATATTATTAGTATGTATCACGAGCTTTATGAGAATGAAGATTATAATGAAATTGAAATCTTATTTGAAGGTGCCCAGGGTTTTGGTCTTGATGTTGACTGGGGTGATTATCCTTATGTTACTTCCTCACACTGTACAGTTGGCTCTGCTCTCTTAAACGGTGTACCAGCTAAAGCAATTCGAGACGTATGGGGTGTTGCAAAAATTTATGAAACTTATGTTGGCGCCAAGTCTTTCGAGGGCCCAGATGAAATTTTTGATACAATTAGAGAAATTGGGCAAGAATTTGGTGCAACAACTGGCCGGCCTAGGCAGATAAATTGGCTAGATTATGATATGCTTAAGATGGCTACAAGAATTAATGGATGTAATAAGGTTGTGTTTAACAAGATGGATGTACTAGAACAAGTAGATTCATGGTGTTTATATGATGGGCCGAATCTTTACCAATTTGAATCAAGAGATGATATAGAATTGTGGTTATCTGGAAAACTAGAATTAGAAGCAAATGAAAATATAGAAGTTATGTTTTCAGGTGATAAAGAATACATTTGATCTATTTAGTTTATGTCTGCTTCAAATTCTAATATCGGTGAAGACCATACAATAAGTTTTTATAAGAATATAAAAGATGGTACTGAAAAGCAAGGAACTGAAATAAAGATTGAACCCTTCAATAGCCAGTCTGTTAATTCCCCTAGTGATATAGGAAGTCCAAATGCAAATACTTATGTGGGCGACGGCGCAAGATTTTTATCTACAAACATGTTAATTATTAGCGGTAGAGAAAGTGAAAGACAAGACGGCTCGGGCAATAAACCAGGGAGTGCCAGGATCTACAAATACAAACCAACTTCTCCAGATAGTGATGGGCAACTATGGGTCGAGCATGCTGCAATTGATTATGTTCCTGGTCAAAATGGCATGAGTGCTACAGTTCGAGATATAGATTTTGGTCACACAATTGATGTTACCAGTACTGGCAATTACATAGCTATTGGCGCGCCCTACTTAACAGGAGATCTTAATGATACTCCCGGCGATATTGGTAGAGGTGGAGTGTTTATTTTTCAATCCGGCGCAGCGGGATATTCACAGGAAAAAGTTTTGCAACCATTTGGTGAACAAAGTAGCTACTTTGGCTCTGTAATCGATTTTGATACCACCTCTAACAGGCTAGCAGTAGGTGTTCCAAATTTTACTTTAGCAGGTACTGCATCATACTCAGGAACAAATCATGGAATTGTTTGTGTTTTTAAATCATCCTCAACAGAAGGGTGGTTAAGAGAGGTTATACTCACTTCTTCACAAGCTGCCGCAACACAATATTTTGGTTCAGCTGTAGCTTTTTCTGGTTCTTATCTTTTATCTAGTGAGCCATCAAGACAAGTTGTAGATAATGGAACACACAATCAAGCTGGTATGGTATATATTTTTAAAAGTTCTAGTGCTATTGGCTGGGATCAAATAGGTATAATTTCTTCATCTAATCCTGTAACTAATGGTTATTTCGGTCGAGCTGTAAGACTTTTTAGTGAAAAAAGAGCAATTATAGGTGAAGAAGGAGGTCACACAAGCGGTGTAGATGATGAAATAACTGGTAGTGCACAAATTATTCAATTTACAGATGATGGAGCAATAACGAGACTTGCAACACTTACAAACCCCATAACAGGTGCGAATCAAACAGCGACCCATAATCCAAGCTACGCAAAGCATTTGGCAGTTACAGGTGATGGCTCATACATAGCAGTATCGCGCGCGTCAGAACCTGAACATGATGAGTGTGCAATATTGGTCTATGAGAATGAAGGAACTAATAGTTGGAACTTATCCAAAACACTGACAAGAAACCTTTCTTTAGCCACTTACTATGGCAGCGGCACTCCCAAGTGGAGACATGATGATAATTTATCAAGATTTTATTCATCTTTGGACATCCTAGATGGTAGTGTGTTATTTGGGTGCAATGCCGCACCGGGTAGTAATTTAAACGGAGTCAATAATTTTCAGGTCGGAGAATTTCGAATCTGGCAAAAATCATCTATCACAAAGAAAACCCAAGCGCCTTTTTCAGTAGGCGGCTCTTTTCCTTGGAACTTAAGAGGTCAGACAACTGCAAATGCATATTCAACAACAACACATAAAGGTAGTGGTTTGAAGTCTTAAACACTAATTAAATAGAGGCTTTTTATTTATGATCGATCATTTAAAACCATTAATCGGGAAATTGTCTATTTTTGCAAAAGAGAAAATGGGTTTCGACCACCCTCCAAGGTTATTCCTTAAAAACAATCATTCGAACGCAGAGATGCCTTTAGGTCGAACAGCACACTATAACCCCAATCAAGAGTCTGTCACCCTGTTCATCACTAATAGACATCCTAAAGACATCTTAAGATCGCTTGCTCATGAATTGGTTCACCACACACAAAACCTGAGAGGGGATTTGGCACCAGAAAAAATGACAAATTTGGGTAAAAATTATGCACAAGATGATGAACATATGCGTAATATGGAAAAAGAAGCCTATTTAGTAGGTAATATGTGTTTTCGAGACTGGGAAGATAGCCTTAATGATGAAGATACTAAAAGATATAAACTAGCAGAGTCAAGATTTTTAAAGGAGAATAAAACAATGACCACAAAGATAACAAAAGAGTTTCTAAAAGAAACCATAAGAAAAATACTGTCCGAGCAATTGGGCCCTGGTTTTGGCGGACTAAATACTTCGGCGGTAAGGCCAGATTCTACACAACAGACCTTGGATGCTTTAAGGCAAGGCTTGAAAGTAAACAAACAAAAAGCAGCTGCAAGAGCGAAAGCGGGTGGTGGCAGCGGCCGCCGCCGCGGTATGAGCCCAAAAGCGAGAAAACAAAAGATTCTTGCAGATAAGTATTTTGGACCGGATTTGACACTTGCAGATGTACAAGATGCACTTCTTGTAATGGGATATTACGGCGGCCAGTCAGCGCAGCGGGCTGCAAATGATCCTGAATTTGCCAACTCAGTTGCTGACAACAAGTATGGACCCAATACTGAAAAAGCAATAAAGGCTTTTCAAGCTGATGTAAAAGGCTCAAAGAAACAAAATCCAATTGAAGGCGATGACATTGACGGTCTTGTTGGCGAAGACACCTTAGATGCTTTAGCTCATGTTCTTCAACAGGGTAAAACCGCACTAAAAAGTGGAAGAAATATTCCTACAAGATTGATGGATCCGTTAGAGCCAGGAAATTTAATAGATAAGATTCCAGATGGTTATAAGCACAAGGAAAGCCAGTTTGTATCTATGGGTCAATCTAGTATGGCTGGTGATGTAGAAGCAGTTCCCTCAGGTGATGGCAAGGCAAGTGCCGACGCGTCAGATACATCTGGTGGTCAAAGCCGGTATGATAAGTTGGTTAATACTCCAGGGACACTAAAGAAGGGTTCTCCAGTTGGTAAAATGGGTGGAACACTTCCTCCTAAGACTGATGCCGAAAAAGAAGAAGATAGGCTATCTAGACGTTTACCTATAAAGAAAGAAGAAAACGAAGAACTCGAAGAGGCAGAGATGACAGCAAAACAGAAAAAATTTGCTGCGCTAGCGCCGCCAGAAGATGAGATAACTTATGCAGATAAGATAGCTGGTGCAACGAAGAATGAATCTAAGATCCAAACACCAGAACAAGAGAGTACTCTTTACGAGCAAAGATTTGCTGAAAGAAATAAGAGATTATTTCAAAAGCTCCTTAAAGAGTGGGCTAAATAATATAGGGTATAACCATGGATAAAAAACTCCTCTTAGAAGGTGCCGTCGCTGGGCACATGAACCATATTTATGACAACGGCGAAATGACCTTCGGGGAGTTAAAGCAATTACTTCAAGCCATAGCCGATGGTAAAATTCGAGGTACTGAAAAAACTGATGGGCAGAACATTTTTCTCTCCTTTAATGTTCGAGACCAGAAAGCTAAAGCAATCCGCAATAAAACTCAAATAAAAGCCGGCGGCCTTGATGTTGAAGAATTTGATGATTTTTTCTCAGAACATCCTTCCCAAGCTCTACGTGCTAGCTTTGTCGAGGCGCTTCAAGCATTTGAAGATGCAATAAAACAAATAGACGAAGAAACTCAAGAAAAAATATTTGGACAAGATAATGAGGTGTATTTTAATACTGAAGTTATGAATCCTGGCACACCAGGCTTAGAAGAAGATGATCCTAGAGCCAAAGGTACAACCAATGTAATTCCTTATGACAAAAAAACTTTACTTATTCACAGAGTTGGCCACGGAGCTTTTGACAAAGAAACAGCAAAAAAATTAGAAACTGATATTTCTACAAATTTTGATGTTCTTGAGCAATCGATTATGGGAATGGCCACAGACGACCCGACTCAATTTTCAGTAGAAACAAATCAAATAAAAAAACTTCCCCCCATGAAAGGAAAAGAGATAGTACCAGCTACAATATCCGAAATAGATAATCTTGTTCGTGACCAGGACCTAAATGATCAATCTACGATAAACGACTATGTTATTTCTCAAGTTGTTCCAATTATAAATAATTTTGGTTTAACAGAAGATAGAAACAAAATGATTCTAAAAAGATTAATGATGGCCACCGGTGGACCAACACTTCGCCAAATAACATCGGGTATACCATCTGAGTTGAGTGATGAAATTAGCACATTTATAAAATCTTTTAAATATGCTGAATATACTAGGACTTTGCAGAAAGTTTTACACGATTTTTCAGTTGCAGCGATTGATGGCTTGGAGTCTGCATTTATTTCAGACAACGAAAGACAGATAAAATTTTTACAATCAGAACTACAAAAATCTATTACTAAGATTCAAAATTCTTCAAATGAAAGAGCAAAAGAAGAATTATTTCGTCAATTGGTAAAACTTAAGTCTGCTAAAGGTATCAATACTCCATCTGAAGGGTTTGTTTTTAATTGGAACGGGGTCACATATAAGTTAACTGGAAACTTTGCACCAGCCAACCAAATTTTGGGTATGGAGCGCTTTCAGCGTTTTGGACCTATAGAGCCAGCAACAGACTCTCAACTTGCAGCACAGGGCGAAACTGGACCTCTTACAATAGCAATATTACCTGGGTCGTTCAAGCCTCCACATAAGGGGCACCTACGAGCACTTGAAGCAATAGAGCAGCGAGCTGGCGGTAAAAGTCTTCCAGAGATCGATAAATATCTTGTAATTATCTCTAACCCTTCAGCCAAAGATGATAGTGGCGGATTAAAAAGTTCTCGTCCACTGCCGATGTCTGGTAAGGTAATAACTGCTGACCAAGCAAAACAAATGTGGTCGGTTATGTTAGATAAGTCTCCCATCAAAAATAAAGTACAATTAGTGACTGGTGATGCTAATGCAGCATCACCAATGTTAATAACTTATCAATTTGTTCAAAATCAACCAGATCCCACTAATTTGCTGATAGCTCCAAAGAATGCAAATGTTGTTCTTGTGGTTGGTGACAAAGAAGACGACGCTAAAAGATTTGGAGGAATGAGAGAAAAAGTTGCAGAAAAACGACCAGATATAAAACTTTTTCCAGGTGTCGTTCCTGTTGCAAAGCATGATTCAGAATATGTATCTTTCATGAAGGATCCAAATAACCAAATGATAAGATCCAGAATGAAGTCAAACTTTGATGATTTCAATGCTAGTGACATGAGGTTTATAATGGATTTTGCTTCACAGGATCCCATAGGATTAGAGCTACTTAAATTTTATGTTCCATATCCAGAAGATGCATTAGCTTATATGGGAATTATGGGACTAAACCCTGCTGATGAAAAGACAGGCGAAGAAGACCAAGTCCAAGAGCCAGAAATAAATCCGGAAGAAGTTGATGTTTCTGGGCTTCAAGAGATTGTTTTTAGTCAAGCTGAAATTTTCTATGAAGGGTTCAAAGCACAAAGAGCACCAAAAGCAGGTCCATCTAAGAGTAAATTTCAAAGAAGGATGCGCAAAAGGCTTTCTAAGTCTCACAGAACCTATTTAGATATGGGAGCCGGACCAAAAGGACACCATGGCGGCGGCTTCCGACTAAGCAGAAACAAAAAACCTTCTAATGCTTTTTTAGCTGAAGAGGAAATAGAGGAAATGTCATCTGTAGCTGGAGGCAGCGTCCAAGGTTTTGCTGGTCCAATCGGCAGCGATACAAATACTTTTAAAAGGAAAGATAAAAAAATGAAAAAAGAAGAACAAAAACTAAGAAAACATATAAGAATAAGCCTTCAAGAATTTTTTAACAAGAAAGCCATAGAGCATGAAAATGCAATTGCTGCAATATTAGAAGAACACCAATTAAGAATGCAACTAAGAAACATTATTTTAGAACAAACTATTGTTGAACAAGAGGATCCGACCACTGATGTGTCTGATAGTACTGGTATTAATACCTTAAAAGATTTATTTAAAAACACAAATATTTTATCTACTTTGAGAACTGTTTATAAGACTTTGACAACAAATGATGATCAAAAAAGATCTTTTAGAGCACATATTTTAAAGTGGACTGTTGATACTCTTGCGCCTGTAAAATTAAATGATACAGATGCACAACCTGTTTCAGAACAAGTAGATGTTGATATAATAGATACTGACAGAGACAAATTTATTGATGCACCGGATGGTTCTGAAAAAGAAACACAGCCAGAACCTGAAGAGCCAGATACGATGCAACCAATTAGCGGTGAAGACACAACTGGCCGTAATAAAGCAGAACGTGTTTATCCAACAATAGAAAAATCAATTGTTGATTACTACGGTGAACTAGATAACCCAGATGATCAAGAAATGTTTTATGATTATTTGATTGCAAATTTAAAGCTTTATTTTGATAAATGGGATGGCGAAATGTCTACGGGCGTCCAGGAACCAACAAATGATGAATACGAACAAGCCAAGCAAGCCGTATAAAAGTTCTTGAAATATTTAAATTCATATGTTACCCTTGGTAGGTAGGTTGGTATTTCATGAAAGATAATTCTTTAAAAGAATCTAAGTTTTTTTCAAATAATAAAAACTATAATTTAAAATATAAATTAATAAAAGAAGGAAAGATTGATTTAGATTTTTTTCAAAAACTAAATTTTATTACCCTAGAGCAATTAATAACTCTAAAGCTTTTGGCTAGTACTGAAGGTTTGAGCGGTAAGTTATATAACTTTCCTTTCTTGAAATACTCCTATGAAATCTGCAAAGAAGCGGTTGTTCGATTTGCTTTAAGTAGATCTAACAATAAGAGGGAAGCCTCTTTAATTATGGGTATGAAAAAGGCAGATTTTGTACAATATGTAAAAGAATATCAATTATTAGAGGAATATAAAAAATGATAGTACAACAAAAGAGAGTAACAAAACCATGGGGACACGAAATAATTTGGTCCCATTGTGATAAATTTGTGGGAAAAATACTCTGCATAAACAAAGGCCATAAGCTTTCTAGACAATACCACAAACAAAAAGAAGAAACTATATTTGTTTTAACTGGTACTCTTCTATTGGAGGTTGGGATGGGGTCTAAAATGGAACAAGTAAACCTTAAAAGAGGACAGTCTTTTCATGTTACACCCGGAACTATACACAGGTTTTGTGCACATTTTGGAGACGTTGAATTAGCCGAAGTTAGCACACCAGAATTAGATGATGTTGTTAGATTAGAAGATGATTATGATAGAGGCAACTAATTAAATAAAGGAGGTGACCACTATGAGTGATACAAAGAAGTGTAAATGCTGTGAGTGTTGCGGTTGCAATTGCGAAAAGTGCACCGAGTAAGGAGATAAATAATGCCAAAATTTTATAGACAAAACAAGAGGAGAATTGATCCTCGATATTTTTTAAATGAAACTGTCGAAAGAGATGAAGAATCGATACTAGACGAGGGCTCAGATTGCTGGTGTGTTGATGATAAAGGTGAAAAAGTGGGAAATGTTTCATCTGAAGGGAAATGCAGAGGGTTCTCTAAAAAGAAGTGCTCTAATCCTGAAGATGAAAAAGAATACGCAGCTGATGCTGCATCTCAAAATATCAGTAAGCACATTACACGTCGAGCGCATCAAGCGAGCGTGGCCGCAAGTCTAAGGTGAAGTTTAAACAGGACAAGGAGATAGACAATGCCAAAATTTTATAGACAAAATAGAAAGAAAATAGACCCTCGTTATTTTTTAAACGAGACAATAAATAGAGATGAGGATCTTGAGGAAGCTATTTCCTCAAAATTTGATGGTGAGATGGACGCAATGAGACGCATCAGACCAGGTAAAGATATGATGTCTGATAAAAGTTATGCAGATGGTTATAATTCAATTGCTGGACCAGAAATCCCTATTGAAGATATTAAGGATGAGATAACGGCTAAGATTGACTATCTTCTTGGCCGAGGGATGATGGATAATGATTTGTTTGCAGCTGCTGGCGCCCTTACTAGCGCGCTCATGGCGGGAGAGATCACAGATGAAAAAGATATTAGAGATCTTCATGCAGCAGATAAAGACACTCCAGGTGGCGAAGCGCATCCAGACCTAGAGCGTAAAATCCTAGATCTTGAGCAAAAATATAATCTTAAACAACTTAATTTACCAATAAGAAGAGATTCTGATAGAGATGGCACTAGCGACTCAGACGAGTTAATGCAAATAGCTAGATCAATGAAGGATCAACAAGGAAACGATTAAGGGGGTGACCTGGTTTCGACAGGGTAAGGATGGTAGTTCGTGCAAGGCTGTGTGGGTAGGCACAGTAAAAATACCCAAACAATAAACGCAAACGATGACGTTGAAACTTTCGAGGATTTTGCGCTTGCCGCATAACCCTTGAGGAGGTTTTCCAGATACCTTCTTAACCCAACATCTGGAATTGTTACTTTATATTATTATATATTTGCTACTTAATGGCGGTCTAGGGCCAGATCTAGACTAACCTTGTGAACGACGAATTATTTGAGATGCTTTGGACGCGGGTTCGATTCCCGCCACCTCCACCACCTTTTCTTATATTGGGAACTATTTACTATAGATAACAAGGAGGTGGAGATGCCCAAAGTCAATTTAGTTTGCACTGTATGTAATGAACACTTTTTAGGAGAAAGAAAATGAGAAATAACAGTAGAGTAAAGAAAGTTTCAGGAACAGGACAACACATCTGGACCGATATACCAGAGGAACACTTGCGAGATTCTGGAATTAGTGATGGCGATGAGGTGATTGTCACTTCAAAGAACGGAAAAATCGTGATTCAAAAGAAAAGCGAATCGTTTCTGTCCAAAATCTTCGGAAAACATTTATAAATGAAGCTCACGGAATAGAGACGTCTTGGGAAACGGAAACAAAAAAAGTAACCATAAAAGATGTCTTTAACATTATTGGGCAGGATTGCGCGTCATCGCCACCCAACAGACCATGTAAAGCACTTTTAGCTACAAATTTATTAAAAAAATTAAAATATGGACTTCCAAACTTAGATCCAGAAAGAGTTGCAAAAGCAGATATACAATATCCGCTGATTGTAATTGTTGATAGTAACACTGGAGAGTATCAGTACATATTAGATGGAAATCACAGATTGCAAAAAGCTATTGATGATGGTGCAGAGGTAAAAGTTAAAGAATTTTATACAGACGAATACGAAAAATTGTTTGGCAATTGACCCCGCCACCTCCACCAACTATTTACTTATATGATAACTTTAACTGAAATCGCTGCAAATAAAATAAAAACACTTCTAGCAGAAAAAGAAGAAACAGGAATAAGAGCCGCCATTCAGGGCGGCGGGTGCTCTGGTTTTACCTACCAATTAAAATTTGATAACCAAAACGAAAAAGACAAAGTTATAGAAAGTCATGGAGTAAATGTTTACGTTGACCCAAAAAGTTTTTTATATTTAATAGGTACAGAGATAGACTTCGTCGATGAACTAAACCAGTCTGGCTTCAAGTTTGTGAATCCAAACGCAAAAAGGACTTGCGGTTGTGGGGAAAGTTTCTCAATTTAAAATCTATTTACATTATGAAGCTTATAAAGCCAATAGTTGGCGAGACCCCCCTTATAAAAATATCAAGTAAGATTTATGCAAAATTAGAAACTTACAACCCTGCTGGTTCAGTTAAAGACAGAATGATAACATATGTTGTTGACAGAGCCCGCATGTTTGGAAAAATAAAAGACAATACTATACTTTGTGATGCGACAAGCGGGAATACTGGTATAGCACTTTCTATGACCGCCGCTTCCATGGGTCTACCATGTCTGATATTCATGCCAGGCAATATGTCAGAAGAAAGAAAACAAATGATGCGAACATATGGTGCAAAAATCATAGAAGCACCAAATGATGATTTTGTTGGCGCAATTGCCATGAGAGACCAATATCTCAAAGCAAACGAAAACGCTTGGTCGCCTATGCAATTTAGTAACCAAGAAAATGTCTTATGCCACCAATACCAAACAGCACCAGAAATACACAAGCAAGTTATTGAAAGAAAATTTTTGTGGTCCGCTTTCATACATGGCTCCGGCACAGGAGGAACTATGGAAGGAATAAGGAGATACAAAGAAGTACAAAATCTCAGAACAAAGCTTTGCTTAGTTCAGCCGGCTGAATCTCCACACGGAATACAGGGTATTGCAGATGGAAAAGATTTTTTATTCAATTCAGAAAATGCAGATAATATCATACCTATTAAGACAGAAGAAGCAATAGAAAGGGCAAAGCAATTTGCTAGAGAAACTGGAATATTAGTTGGAATTTCTTCGGGCGCAAACATATTAGCTTCCGAAAGATATGTTAAAGATAGATTAATATCCGGCATAGTGGTTACCATGTTGTGTGATAGGGGTGAACGTTATATGTCCATTTATCAAAAATAACACTATTTAATACATGGATATCCGAATAAAAATAACAAGATCAATAGAATCTGCAAAATCAGATGTTAAAAAGATGAAGTGCCCCCCAGCAACGCAAGATCTTGCGTTAAACACAAAAAATAGAGATTCTGCTCGTAAAAAACAAGATTACGGTCCGATGAATCCACTTCAGCCTAGTCAGGGTTATTGGAAGTTAGCAGCTAAAAAGTGGGCAGGAGCAACTCCAAAGGAAGCTATGGGTCAACGCTGCGGAAACTGTGTTGCTTTTGATATTTCGGATAGAATGAGGAAAGGATGTTTACCGATAGCACAAGACCAAACAGATCCAATGTCTGTGATAGACAAACAACTTGAAGGAAAAAAGGGCTCTGATATTCCTGGTTTCCCATCATCAGCCTTCGTGGGATTTGGGTATTGTTGGATGCATCATTTTAAGTGTCACTCTGCTCGTGCTTGTAATACTTGGGCCGGTAGTGAACCCATAAAGTCAAATAAAACTTCTGCAGAATGGCAGCAAAAAAATATGCCTGGACTTAAAGAATCTAAGGTAAAAAAAATAAAAAAGGTGCACCTAAAAATAGAGGATTAAAAATGACGATAGATAATCTAAAAAAACTTATAAAAAAAATATTAAAAGATGAAGGCGGCGCCGCTGGCATGAAGGCACTTAAGGCCAAGTCAAAACAGCCAGAGAAAGATATAAAAAAAGCAATTGCAAACGATAGCAAAGTGGCCCGTCATCCTGATAAAGATTATATTCTTGCAAAGGGAAAAATAAAGATATCAGAGCAAAATATAAAAACAATTATTGAAGAAGAGTTAGCAGCGGTTTTAGATGAAAAGCGAAAGAAGAAAAAGAAGCGTAAAAAGAAAAAGAAATCAAAAGGTAAAAAAGATGCCTGTTATTATAAGGTAAAAGCCAGATATTCAGTATGGCCATCAGCATACGCCTCTGGTGCATTGGTAAAATGTAGAAAAGTTGGCGCCAAAAACTGGGGTAACAAGAGTAAGAAAAAATGAACAAAGAACAGCTTTTAGACATTATCAAAGAAGAGCTTGAGCAGATTCTTTTAGAAAAGTGTTGGCCCGGGTATGAAAAAAAGGGTATGAAAAAAATGTTTGGTAAAATGTATCCGAACTGTGTTAAGAAGTCTAGGAAAAAGAAACGAAAGAAAAAACGTAAAAACGAAAATGTAAATCTTTATGAAGCTGATCCAAAAAAGGGTACCGGTAAGAAGCCAAAAGGTTCGGGTAGAAGGTTGTATACAGATGAAAACCCCAACGATACAGTAAGTGTAAAATTTAGTACGGTTTCGGACATACAGGATACTTTTTCTAAACAAAGTTTTAAATCGAAAAGTCATAAGCGTCAATCCCAAATAATTAATTTAGTACATCAGAGAGTTAGAGCCGCATATAAAAATGCTAAAGATCCGAAAGTCAAAGCGCGCCTAAAAAAAGCTTTTGATTATGCTAAGAAAAGAAAAGAGGCTTCTAAAAACAAAACTAAAACTATGAGAGATAAAAAATGAAGAAATCAGATTTAATAAATATAATTAAAGAAGAGATTAACTTAGTTTTAGAGAAGCGCAAGAAAAAGAAAAAGAAGCGCAAAAAAGCCGGATCTGAATCAAGTAAAGAATCGTCACTAAGAGATTGGTTTGGCAGAAAAGGAGCAAAAGGAAAAAGAAAAGGGTGGGTTGATTGTAATGCACCAGATGGTAAAGGTGGTTATAAATCCTGTGGTAGATCAAAGGGAGAAAAGAGATCAAAATACCCTGCTTGTAGACCAACTCCGGGCGCTTGTAAAGAGAAGGGCCGAGGTAAATCTTGGGGCAAAAAATCATCCAGAGGAAAAAAATAATGAGCAAGATCAAAATAAAAATACAGGAAGGCGGCTGCGGTTGCGGACCCGCAGCGGCAGAGCCAACAAATTACAAGAATGTACATAATGGAGAAGAGGCGAGAATGCACCGTACAACCCTTGCACACCTTATGGCCGACGTCACGGTACTTCTTGACATGATAGAGGACGGAGATGACCTTCCTGAGTGGTTAGAAACAAAAATAACAAAGGCAGGTGACTACATGTCTTCAGCTGCCCGGTATATCGCTGGGAACGTAGCAAGAGATCATGGTCAGTTAGAAGAGCATGATTTATTAGATATAAACCCAGATCACATATGTGAAGTTGATATGTATTATAATTTATATGAAGCTGTGCAAGACGCAATAACTGAAGATAATGAACATGCTTGCCCACAATGTTTATATGAAATATTGTCTGATGCTGCATGTGACTGCTCAGATTTAGTTACAGAAGCTAAGTACAGAGGCCGTACGGTCAAATTAAATAAACCTATGCGTGGTGATGTAAAGAAATTTAAAGTCTATGTTAAAGATCCCAAAACCGGAAATGTAAAGAAAGTTAACTTTGGACATGGCGGCTCTTCGGCAAAGAAAAAGGGTGAAAAAACCATGAAGATCAGAAAGTCCAATAAGAAAGCTAGAAAAAGTTTTAGAGCTAGACATAATTGTAAAAACCCCGGACCAAAAACTAAAGCAAGGTATTGGTCTTGCAGGAAATGGTAAAATATGTCCAGAAGAAACAAAGTTGACGTTCAACAAATTGGCTGGGATGAACAGATAGGAGAAAATGTTTCTATTTCGGGAAGCTTAACTTTACAAGGTAAAATACTTTCGAACGCGGAAGAAAAGGTTAACAAGAAAGCAATAAGTTTAGATGGAACTAATGATCATATATTAGTATCAGATGAGGATGATTTTAGTTTTACAAACGGATCCTCAGACACACCATTTTCTCTATCAGCATGGGTTTATGTTGGAGATGTCTCTTCAGATAACGGGCCGTTTATGTCTAAATTTAACGGCAATACTGGTGAGACAGAATACATTTTTA